>Ga0315547_1000028_pt1 | contig 196588 bp, 151 predicted proteins | sample SalMarSW160240MG_2_FD_202542 | JGI IMG/M metagenome (GOLD analysis project Ga0315547, IMG submission 202542) | Salt marsh sediment microbial communities from the Plum Island Ecosystem LTER, Massachusetts, United States - Salt Marsh Sediment SW1601-240 ... | reverse complement strand
CAGTAGGAGATAATCCTTTATCTGTATTTTCATCAGATTTAGATGATGATGGTGATATGGATCTGGCAGTGGCGAATTCAGGTTCCGACAACGTTTCTGTTTTATTAAACCGCAGTAGTGAGGCGGATATTTCGATTTCTTCCAATTCTCTAAATTTTGGCGGTGTGAAAATAGACAGCACAAAAAGCCTACAGTTTAAAGTCTATAACCAGGGTGTCTATAGCACATTGGAGATTAGCAATATTACCTCCTCCAATTCAGTGTTTGTTCCAAGTCCAACAACGGCGTCTATATTACCGGAGGACAGTACAACCATCACGATTATTTTCACACCAATAGCCATGACGAGTTACTCGGATAGTCTCACGATTTCTAGTAATGATCCGGATGATCCAATGGTTTATATATATGTTAATGGACTCTGCGGAAATTATGGTCTTGCCGATACCCCCTGGCCAAAATTTAGAGGTAATGCGAGAAACACAGGTCAAAGCCAATATATAGGTCCGCAAACGAACAGATTGGTGTGGAGTTTTCAATCCGGTAGTTTCTCCGAATCCTCACCTGCCATAGGCAGCGACGGCACCGTATATATAGGATCTTGGGGTAATAGATTATACGCTATAAACCCTGATGGAACCTTAAAGTGGAGTTATCAGACGGGGAGTTGGATTAGATCTTCTCCCGCCATAGGGTGCGACGGTACTGTTTATGTGGGATCTGATGATGGCAAATTATACGCCATAAACTCAGACGAAATTTTAAAGTGGAGTTATCAGACTGGAGATTCCATAGGGTCGTCTCCCGCCATAGGGGGCGACGGTACTATTTATGTAGGATCTGGAGATGACAAATTATACGCAATAAATCCCGATGGTGCTTTAAAGTGGAGTTATCAGACGGGAGCTGGCATCTTCTCCTCTCCCGCCATAGGGGGCGACGGTACTGTTTATGTGGGATCTGATGATTATGAACTATACGCAATAAACTCAGACGGAACTTTAAAGTGGAGTTATCGGACTGGTAATGGTATTATTTCCTCTCCCGCCATAGGCAGCGACGGTACTGTTTATGTGGGATCTGAAGATAGACTATATGCAATAAACTCAGACGGAACTTTGAAGTGGAGTTATCAGACGGGAGAAACCATCTATTCCTCCTATTCCTCTCCTGCCATAGGAAGCGACGGTACTGTGTATGTGGGATCAGTAGACCCCACATACACAACTGATAATAAACTATACGCAATAAATTCAGACGGTACATTAAAGTGGAGTTGTCAGATTGGAGGTTCCATCTATTCTTCTCCCGCCATAGGAAGCGACGGCGTTGTTTATGTGGGGTCTACTGATTATAAATTATACGCAATAAATCCCGATGGTGCTTTAAAGTGGAGTTATCAGACGGAAGGTGGTATCTCCTCCTCTCCCGCCATCGGCAGCGACGGCACACTATATATTGGATCGTGGGATGGTAAGCTTTATGCTTTTCAGGATCTTGACGAAGAAAATCCAACTGTAACACTAAGTAGTCCTGCAAGTGGAGAAACCATTTATTGCGAAAGTATAAAAGAAATAAAATGGGAAGCTTCAGATAATATCATTGTATCCAATATAGCGCTTTATTATTCAATAGATAATGGTACTAACTATATAGCCATTGATACCACTGAAGTAAATGACAGCAGTTATACCTGGACAATCCCCAATACACCATCCGATAGATGTAAAGTAAAAATCATCGCCAGAGATGGTGTTGGAAATACAGCTACCGATATCAGCGACGGGACATTCACAATAGCGGATACAACGAAGCCAAATGTCCAGTTAATTTCTCTCAATGGGGGAGAGAGGTTAGGAATTGGATTAACTGATACTATCAGATTTTCTATTTCAGATAATGTGGGGATTAGTTATTACAAAATCTTTTTCAGTTCTGATAATGGGCTCTCATATCAGCTTATTGATTCATTATCTTCAATCCGGAATAGTTATATCTGGAATGTGCCCATACTTTTTTCTGATAAGTGTTTAGTTAAGATAATTGCTGCGGATTCATCTAATAATATAGGTGAAGATTTTTCTAATTCCACTTTTGAAATAACAGATTTAACTGATCCTGAAGTAGCTTTAGTGACACCAACCGGAGGAGAGGAGTTTGTTGGAGCATTAGAATACACAATTGGGTGGACTGCATCAGACAATTATAAATTAGCATTAGCTTATTTCTATTTTTCATCTGATAATGGTAAAACTTATTCAATATTTGATTCAACAAATGCCCGGGATTTTACTTATAACTGGATAGCCCCGGATATACGTTCTGATAGTTGCAAATTAAAAATAGTTGTAAAGGATTCTATAGGTAATAGTGCATCTGATTCAACTAAAGAAGTTTTTAAGGTTGGACGAGGTCCGACAGCATTCCTAACAACTCCTGCAACTGAGCAGAGTGGAGACGTAATAATTGAGTATCAATTATGGGACAAGCAACGAGATAAATTAAGTTTTACATCCTATTATTCTATCGATTCAGGAGAAAATTGTTTGAAAGCAAATGTTGTTGGTGATACATCAAATATTGATTCGTTACACTATGATAATTCTATTATCTGGAAATCGGGGATTGATATTCCTTATGTTGATAAGAGTACGATTCGATTTAAAATATTAGTTAGTGATACAGCAATTGGTATGAGTGGACATACCGGTGATTTTCATGTAGATAACAACGAGCTACCATCAATTGGTGCTCTATTTACACCATCGGAAGAACAAACTGGTGATATAACAATAAAATTCTGCCCATCAGATTCAGAGAATGATATATTGCATTATATCTTCAAATATTCAGTACTTTCCGACATTGAATGGAATAATGCAACTGTTGATTTCCAATTTGATAATATGCAAATACCAGCAGATACATTATCAGTAACATGGCTATCTCAATTAGATATACCTGATCAAGAATTAGAAACTGTTAAATTTTGCATTTTTCCATGTGATAACGATACCGGACTTCCATCCATAACCGGTGCATTTCATATAGATAATGAAACCGGACCAATTGTCATAGGCAATTATCCTAGAGAATTTGCATTATGGCAGGATACAATCATCATAGACTTCGATCGTCGTATAGATACAACATCGTTGCCTGGAAATATTGAGGTTTCAGGAACAAGGTCAGGTGAAATATCAGGGAAGAATTTATTCTCGGATAATATTCAGTCACTGTTTTTCATTCCCGGCAATCCGTTCATGGCGAAAGAGACGTTAAGCGTCAAATTGGGCGCTGTAATATTAGACAGTCTGGGCAAAGGATTAGACGGCGATAGAGACGGCGATCCGGAAGGTTCACCAATAGATGATTACACCTGGAGTTTTGAAACTCCTTATTTGGCTGATTACGATTATTCTGATAGAGTAGATGTATCTGATTTAATCATTTTTGCAAACACATGGAAAAGTGATCCGCAAGACCTTTCAAAAGAAATTGGTCCGGTTTCCGGAACTTTACCCGACTTTGTACTTATTCCTGACCATGTTGTTGATTTTGAGGATTTTGTGACATTGGCAAGGATGTGGAACTGGTCTTTAGGACTTGGGAAAATTTCTGATATGTTTACAGGTGGTTTGGGTAAAATGGCAGCTCAACAGCCGCAATCTGAAAAACCACTTCAAACAGTGAGAAGAAAAGATAAATATATATATGAAAGCAGAGATTTGGTTTTTAACAGGAAATCTTCAGTTAGAAGATATGCCGAGTCTCCTGTGAATAGTCCAAAAATTCCTATTATATATCTAAACCCGAAGATCAGTGATAATCCATGGAAAAACTCAAAAAATGGGTGTTTTGAAATAGAAGTTAAATTGGCTGAAAATATCGATGTGAGCGGCACTGAATTAGTTTTAAAGTATAATCCTGAATTAATTTCTTATAACGGCTATGCAAAAACTCAAAACGAAGCGCTGAATAAAGCAAGTGAAATAATTAGCAATGAGTTGTTTGCTTTGGAAGAAGAGATGCAATCTAATTTTGATGCAACAGAAGATAAACTAATTTTTGAGCGAAAAGAGGAAGGAACAGTTTTACTCAACATTGCTCAACTATCTAATGAATGTATCTTTGCAAACAGTGAAGGTAACATAGTCAAACTTACATTCTGTGTTGTCAATTCAGGTGTGTCTGATATTGAATATCTATATTCTGTCTATAATAGTAATGCGAGACTCCTGGTGAATGAGCGTTCCGAAGTGCAGATAGATTCAAAGTTATTGATACCGGAAGATTATGCTATATATCAGAACTATCCGAATCCTTTCAATTCGAATACAATTATTAAGTATCAAATTCCTTTTGAAAGTAAAACAACTATAAATATTTATGACATTACAGGTAGGATAGTTAATACATTGGTAGATGAAAGGCAAACACCTGGATATTATTTGTCCGGGTGGGATGGAAGAAACAATTCCGGACAAATTGTTTCCAGCGGAATGTATATCTATCAAATTATTTCACTATCTGAGGAGAAGGATTTCGTAAATGCAAAAAAATTGCTGTTACTAAAATAAAAATTTATTTGTTTGTAAGTTTTAATAGACCTTGAAAAACAAAACCTGTTTTAACGCAGCGAAGCTGAATCAAACAGGTTTGAATTAGATGGTAGTTGTGAAAAATCAAACCATTCATAATTTTAGATTTTTGATTGCAGATTTTGGTTTGGGATTTTAGATTTCGGATTTTCGATTCCGCATTCAACATTTGACCTTCGACTTTTGTCAAGTTCACTTTAGACACTTTCATAAAAATCAGCTTTTATTTATTGATACCTGTTTTTCTGTTATTATCCTTCTTTTTATAAAGGATAGCAATTGGAATGATAACAAGATACCCAATCAAGAGAACAATCGGTGCAATAGTCAGTGTACGGAAACTATATGTATCTCCACTTGCCATAATAAAATAGCCAAGAATTAATACCAGGATACCGATTCCGAAAATGATGTAGTTTGTTCCCTTGAAACTAAGTTTCTCAATAAAAGCGGGTGATTTTTTCGTTTTTTTCTTTATTTTCGTCATACCAACTCAAATTTATCTATTATTAACTTTTTCACAAGTTATTTGTTCCACTTTTTTCAACTTTAGTTGACCTTATCAGTAGATATGCCAATCCACAGAAAAAAGCCAATCCGACTATAACACTAAATGGACCTGCCCAGTCCGATGAAAGAATATGAGGACGTGCTTGAATTATTACAAGAAGTCCTACAATCACACCCATCAAACCATCGCCACCCACTAATCCTGATCCAAAAAGAATTCCACCCTCACGGCGTTGATTTATTATGTTTTTATTTCCTTTGCAACGTTTTTCTACAACTTTTCTAATAAGTCCACCGAAGAATATTGGTACCATTGTTGAGACTGGAAGATAAACACCTACCGCAAAAGCCAGTGAAGGTAATTTGAACAAGAAGTGGACGATCAAAGTAATTCCAACACCACTAAACACGAGCAACCAGGGAATATTTTTGTCAAATATACCATCAATAACCATCATCATCATACTCGCTTGTGGTGCCGGGAGTTCAGGAGATCCAAAGGTATATGCTTTTCCTAAAATCAGAACACTTCCAGCAACAAAAAAACATGTTGTTAAAACACCTATCAGTTCTGCAATCTGCTGTTTACTTGGAGTAGCACCCAGTAAAAATCCCGCCTTCAAATCCTGAGAGGTATCACCGGCTATCGAGGCGGCACAGCCTACAACTGCTCCGACAGTTAATGCTGCAACTTTACCAGCTTCATTTGTTATGCCAAGGCCGAGGAAAATAAGACTTGTGCATATTAGAGTTGCGATAATCATTCCTGATGTAGGATTGGAAGTTACTCCCACCAATCCGACAATTCTTGCGGATACCGTTGTGAAAAAGAAAGCGAATAGTGCTACACAGAAGGCTGCTAATAAGCGGAACCAAAATGATGGTGAGAAATCAAATATCGTTGGAATAATTGCGAGAACAATTGCGATAATTAAAATACCTCCAAAAACGATCTTGATAGAAAGATCATGGTCAGTCCTATCAATTTCTACATTATTTGAGAGACGACCACGTATTTGTTGCATACCAATTTTAAAGGAGGTGATCATTGTGGGAATTGATTTTATAAGAGTTATAAATCCTGCCGTGGCGACAGCACCGGCTCCAATGTATCTAATATATTTTTCCCATATCATTTTGGCTATATTCAAATCTGTCACAGGGTCACCTTTTTCTTGAACAAGTTGAATCATTGATTGAGTTAAAGAATCACCACCAATATATCCAATCAGGGGAATGATTACCAACCAGGATAATAATCCTCCAGCAACCATAATAATTGCGATTCTCAGTCCAAGAATGTATCCTACACCGAGAAGTGCGGGGCGTGTATTCATCCCTAAATGAGCTTTTTTAATAAATGGAATTTTTACCCAGACATCTCTTGGGAAAAGTTTTATAATATCCATTAAAAAAGTATATAGAAAACCAATGCCGAGTCCATAGAATACGTTTTTCGCTTGAGTTCCACCGGTATCAGCAGCTACAAGCACTTCTGCTGAGCCAATACCTTCAGGATAGGGGAGATTTCCATGTTCGTTCCTTATTAGGAAACGTCTGAGCGGGATCATAAACAGAACACCGAGAAGGCCACCGGCAAGAGCAATTAGAGTGATCTTTAATAAACCTGGTTTGTAACCCCATAAAAATAGTGCTGGAATAGTGAAAATAATTCCAGATGCCAAAGATGAGCTTGCTGATCCCGCGGTTTTTGTAATATTGTTTTCTAAAATGGATGTCTTGCCTGTCCATCTCTGAAAAATCCTTGCCACGGCAACGGTGATAACCGCCAGAGGAATAGCGGTAGAAATGGTTAGACCAGCCATGAGTCCCAGATAGGCATTTGCCATTCCGAATAAAATGCCGAATATTGATCCATACACTAAAGATTTTACAGTTAACTCAGTCATTGACTCCGTTTTAGGAATGTAGGGTTGATACTCGTCAGCAGGAATTTTTTCGTAAGCTTCGGGTGGTAAGCCGTATTTTTTCTGGTTCATAAAATTCTCCTGTTTTCTTTATTATATCTAATGACAATATGAACATTCTAAATATTGGGAGAGAAGTTAAAAAAAATGAGCAGGAATCCAAGGATAAGATTTTATATATTTGCCATTAGAAGTGAACTTGTAACGGAACTTTGATGAACCTTGCGTCAAGTCCTTCAAATTCACTTTTTTAATTCAGAATTATTCATTATGGACTTAGCACAAGATTTTGATTTTAACTATCATTTGGCACTAATATTAAAATAAAAGGTTTTAGGATACAATTAAAGTTTCAATTGATTAATGAGGATTTTATATATTGCTTTAAGAGGGTGCAGAATACAGTTATTAAAATTAGAAGATTGTTGTTATAGTATTCAGGAGACACAAGAAAGTTAAAAAAAATTCTAATTATTTACCTTTTTAAGTAAATTATTATCAGACAAAAGTTGCTAAATAGACGATTTTTTCTTATTTTAATACCAATGAATTTATAAGATATTAAGATTTCAATTTTTATAATCAAAGTACAGTGATAGATGGGATTTCGTTATGAAAGAGGCTAAGTGGTGGAAATCTATTGGTGACAAAAAGGTTGAATGTACACTTTGCCCGAGGCATTGCAAACTTAAAGATGGACAGAATGGATTCTGTTTCGTAAGGCAAAATATTGATGGAGTTCTCCAATCTCTTGCTTATGCCAGTCCAATTGCAGTTCACACAGATCCTATTGAAAAAAAGCCGTTATATCATTTTTTACCTGGTTCTGATATTTTTTCAATAGGTACTGTAGGTTGCAATTTAGGGTGTTTATTTTGCCAGAACTGGGATATTTCAAAAGCTCGTATTGATCAAAAATCAGCCAGGCATTTTTCACCTGAAGATATAGTAAAAGCGGCATTAAATTATGATTGCAAAGGAATAGCATTTACATACAATGAACCGACTATTTTTGGTGAGTATGTTATAGATATATCGAAACTTGCTCATAAGTCGGGATTAAAAACAGTAATGGTGACAAACGGGTATATAACAAAAGAAGCAATTCAGGATATTTATCCTTTTATTGATGCGGCGAATATAGATTTAAAAGCGTTTACTGAGAAATTTTATTCCAAATACTGTCAGGCTCACTTACAGCCGGTTCTTGATGCCATTATTGAAATTAAGAAAATGGGTACCTGGATAGAGTTAACTACTTTAATTATTCCTGATCTGAATGATAGTTTGGAAGAAATAAAAAGTCTGGTAAATTGGGTATTAGAGAACCTTGGTTCTGATGTACCTCTCCATTTTTCAGCATTTCACCCTACTTATAAGATGATGGATAGAGAACGAACTCCCAAATCTACTCTTGACAGAGCCAGAAAATTAGCGTTAAATGAAGGAATTCGTTATGTATATGAAGGAAATGTAATGACAACTGTTGAAGGGAATACATACTGCCCTGAATGTGGGCGACTTTTAATTGAGCGGCAATGGTTTACAGTAGTTCATAATTCGCTGGTTGATGGAAAGTGTGTGTGTGGCGCTAAAATTTCTATTGTGCAATGATAAAATAAATTTTAATTTAGAAAGTTATAATTGAGGCATATATGTTAACACGATTAAGCATTGAAGTAGAAAGGACTGAATTAGCTGAATTCAGAGAAGCGATGGAAAAGATGACGCAGGATAAACCGTCTGTTGAAATAAAATTAAATCCATATCTGAGAAGTATTTGCCGGCAAATAATAAAGGATATTGATCGTTGGGAAGATTTTAAGAAGGAGAAATGGTAATTTTAATACTTAACCAGTTTATAATAGAAAAACATTGATAATTAAAATGAGATTTGTAAATTCAACCTGGATATTTTTATGAGGATTTCTCGAATATGTATGATGAAAAATTTGTTGATTTTGGAGACGAAGAAAGCCGCACTAATTATCTTAATGCAAAATTCGACGATCTTTTACAGGGGATGAATAATCTCTATGGAAAAGAACTGAAGGAAGAACTTCTAACGAGGTTGGAAAAAACCATTGCTACATTCCATCAAGGTGTTAAATCTTTGATTATTAGTCTTCAACCCGATAAAATTAGTGAACAAGAAAGTAAGATTATCTCTCCTCAATTAGGATCAAAGCCAGTTGAAGTAGAAGTATCAACAGCTTCTCAAGCTGATGGACAAAGGGGATTGACTGACGCCAGATAAGATCGTTACAATATGAATGGGTGTCCGAATGGGAGCGGAATCTTCTAAAGTAGGTATAGTAAATAATAAAATTGAAATTATGGGAGTTGTGAATGAAAGAAGTAATTAAGACGATTGTAATTGTACTCCTCGTTGCAGTTGCTGTATACTTTGCTTTTATCATTGGAAAAGTAAATGCTCGAATGGATGTTTTAAACACGCAAGACTCTGTTATTGTGGAAGTAAATAATGATTTTGATCATAACCTTCATGATCTTGAGCTTCAATTTATAGGTCGTGGTAAGCACATTCAGCAGTTTCAAGGAGATTTAAAGGATATGTATAGGAAATTGGATGAAACTGCAATTATGTTTGCTGCTAAGATTGATTCTGTTTTATTAGTCTTTAGCGAGTTTAAGATGAATACCGAGACTGAACTCGAAAATTTGAAAAGTGAACAGGAGCAGGCTTCGGATAGACTTTCCAAGTTGCAGCGTCAAACCAATAGGACTTTGACTGATTTACAGACAGCATTGAGCAGGATGAATCGTGAAATAGGAGACCTTGAGAAGAGAGTTAAAGCTGTAGAACCTGTAGAAAAAGAAAAGAAAAGTCGCCGTTAAGGAGTAAAAAAATTTTAAATAAGGTATCTGATATTAATAAATGTGTGTATTGGGTACTTTTAATGTTTGGAGGATTAGCAAATGAGTAAATATTTAATGATTGGTATTGTATTCGTTTTCTTTGCGTGTGGAGGGGGTAAAGAAGGTGTTTCGGATAGAAGCGAAAAAGAACAAATAGCTAAACATAAAACTACAAAGGCGGTAACAGCGCCCAAGCTTCAAACAAAACAACAAGTAATAACACCAATCTTTACTTTCAGAATTGAACCAAAAGCAGAATATGACATTACAAGTGGCAAGAATCTTAAATTAATAATAGAGGGAAACCAGAATGCTTTAGTATCTTTTTCATGGATAAAACCGGATGGGAAGAAGATAGTAGAAAAGCAACGTGAAATAACTGAGAAAGAATATATTCGCCCATTGAATTCGAAAACAGTAAAAAAATATTTTGGAACAGGACTAAAAACTATAACAGCAAAAATCACTTACGATAAAAGTCGTCCACCTATAGAATTATCAAAAACAATAATAATAGTAGAGCCAACACCAAAACCAAAAATTACTAAGCCTGTCTCTGATACTGTAAAGACGGTTCTGAAACCGATTCAAAAAGTAACAATAGAAAAACAAGTTCCGAAACCAGATATCTCATTTAAGAAGGAAAAAGTGGCAAAAGCAGCAGAAAAGAAACCAGTGGAAATAGAACAACCTATATTATTGAAGAAACTTGCTTTTGATGATATTTTCTTTGACTATGGAGAATGGGCTGCACCAAGTTTGACTTTTAATTCTAATTATTTCATTACTTTAAGTAAATTGGTTAAAGCTTTAAGAAGCGATAAAGATATTAAAGTCAGATTATATGGACATACAGATAGTGATGGTTCTCAAGAATATAATAAGGTTTTAGCAGAAAAAAGAACTATAACTATTGGTAAATTATTACTCAATCTTTTTCCAGATGAGGAGAGAGAGAGTATTGCGGAGAGAATTGAGTTAATAGGTATAGGCAAAGTGGAACCGCTTATCAAAGGCGTTAATAAAATACGAGATATACTCAACCGTAGAGTTTCAATAGAACTAACTTATGATGCTATTAAAGGAAAAACTCTTGCCGATTATCTTGAAACTGAAAAGACAATTGTAAAAAAGAAGGTTAAGCCCAAACCTGTTAAAAAAGCATATAAACCAAAGAAGGCTAAATCACCACAGGAAAAGCTTTACGAAAATGCCGGCAAATTATTTTCGCAAAAACGGTATGCTGAAGCCATAGCAACCTATGGGGAAATTATCTCTTTTGATCCTAATAATAGTTTGGCCGACAATGCTCAATGGTGGATTGGAGAGGCATTATTTTATCAGAGGAAATATCAGGATGCATTATCTGCCTATAAGAAAGTATTTGGTCTTGGTGATAGAAATAAAGAGGCTTATGCTCAACTTCGTCTTGGATATTGCTATTTGAGGCTGAATCAGAAAGAAAATGCAATCGAGGAAGCTCGAAAAGTCACCTTAAATTATCCAAATGCACAAGAAGAAATAAAGAAGGCGAATAGGCTTTTGAGGGAAATGGGATCTTATTAGTTCGTATACAATTTAAGCAGTTTAGAGTAAACAACTTATATTGTAAAACTATAAACTGCTTTTTTATAAATAAAGTCGTCATGGGGGTAGATATTAATAGATGGGACTTTAAAAGTAAGTGCCGAAGGGGGGAATCGAACCCCCATGGACCTAAGTCCGGCGGATTTTGAGTCCGCTGCGTCTACCAGTTTCACCACCTCGGCAAAAAGCAGAGTAATATTACTATTTTGTGAATTAAAATCAAGTAAAATACACACTCAATTATAAGGAGAATATTATGCCGGATATTAACTTTGACACAATCTCTGAGATGTTTATTTCTATTACTAACAAGTATGCTGATAAAGCTGCGTATGGATATAAAGAAGAAGGGGTCTGGAAAGAGATGACATTTGGTGAGGTAAGAATCTGTGTAGAGAAAATTTACGGTGGTTTGAAAACCCTTGGAATAAAATCCGGTGATCACGTTGCCATAATGTCTGAGAATAGTCGCTGGTGGGCAATGTCCGATTATGGAATTTTGTCTGCAAAAGGTGTAACAACAACTATTTATCCAACATTAACTGCGAAGACGGTTAAATGGATAATTCAACATTCTGAAAGCCGGTTTTTATTCTGTGGTGATAAAAAACAGACAGAAAAAGTTCTTCCAATGTTGGATGATCTGAAAAATATTGTAAAAGTTATCGTCATGGATAATACCTCTTTTGCTCATCCTAATATAATAACGATGAAAGAGTTGACGGAATTTGGTGAAACGTTCCGGAAAGAGTACCCGGATGATTTTGAAAAAGATGCAATGTCAATTAAGAAGGATGACCCGCTGACACTAATTTATACATCAGGTACTACTGGTGTACCAAAGGGTGTTATGCTGTCACATGGAAATTTGACTTCCAACATAGGTAGTAGTTCTCAAGTGATAATTGTTACTGATCAAGATGTTTTTCTGTCTTTTCTTCCATTAAGCCATACTTTTGAAAGAATGGCGGGACATTTTTTTCCTTTCACTGTTAGTGCAAAGGTCTGTTATGCAGAAAGTATAGAAAAAGTAGCTGATAATATTCGAGAAGTTCATCCAACGATAATGATTGCTGTTCCGAGGCTATACGAGAAAATGTACGCCAAGGTCATAGCAAATGTCGCTGCCTCATCCTCTCTAAAACAGAGTATATTCTGGTGGTCTATTAAAACAGGACGAAAAGCTATTGAAAAACGTAATCGTGGAAAATCCAATGGTGTTTTTCTCGGTATGAAATTGAAGATTGCGAATAAGTTGGTTTTTCATAAGTTGCATGAAGTTGTCGGTGGCAGAATGCGGTTTTTTGTCTCAGGAGGGGCGCCATTATCGAAAGAGATAGGGGAGTTTTTCGATGCAGCGGGAATTATTATTATCGAAGGTTATGGGTTAACGGAAACTTCTCCAGTCATAAGTGCAAATTTATTAGAGAAATACAAGCTTGGAACTGTAGGACCGCCTTTACCAGGTATTGAAGTAAAAATTGCCGATGATGGAGAGATATTAACTCGAGGCCCTAATGTAATGAAAGGTTATTTCAAGGATGAAGTAAGCACTAAAGAAGTATTTGATGAGGATGGTTGGTTTTATACAGGTGACATCGGTGAATTGGATGAGGATGGTTATCTTGTAATAACGGATCGGAAAAAGAATATTTTAGTAACCTCAGGTGGTAAAAATGTAGCTCCACAGCCTATGGAAAATGCTCTCGTAACGTCAAAATGGATTGAGCAAATAGTTATTATTGGTGATAGAAGGAAATTTGTCTCAGCTCTGATAGTCCCAGCGTTTCCGAGTTTGGAAGAATGGGCTAAAGAGAAAGGTCTTGAATGGGAAGATCGTAAAGCACTTGTTGAACTTCCAGATGTGAAGGAACTTTACGATAAAGTTATTGGTGAATCAATGGAAGGATTTGCTCAATTTGAAAAGGTTAAAAAATTTACACTTCTATCAGATGAATTTACAATTGAAAGCGGAGAATTGACTCCATCATTGAAAGTTCGCAGGAATATCGTCGAAGATAAATATGCTGATCTTATTGACGAGATTTACAAGGAGACTTAAAGATAATTGAGCTTTTCTTACAAAGATGCCGGTGTTAATATTTATATTGGTAGGAATGTTGTTTCTAATATAAAAAAGTTGGTCCACAAAACTTTTACCCCCAATGTTTTAACAGATATAGGGTCGTTTGGTGGATGTTTCTCTTTCCCCGTTTCTGAATATAAAAATCCAGTATTAGTTTCAAGTACTGATGGTGTAGGTACTAAACTTATTATTGCAAATCTTATGAATTGCTATGATACTATTGGACAATGTTTGGTTAATCACTGTGTGAACGATATTCTAACAACGGGAGCAAAACCTCTTTATTTTTTAGATTATATAGGTACCGGACAATTAAACCCTAATGTTATTAAGGAATTAATAACAGGATTATCAAAAGCTTGTTGTGAAAATGATTGCTCTCTCATTGGTGGTGAAATGGCAGAGATGCCTGATATTTATAAACATAAAGATTATGATCTTGTCGGTACAATTACTGGAGTAGTGGAAAAAGAAAATTTGCTTTCTGACAGAGTGAAAAGGGGAGACATTCTTATTGGGTTACCTTCTTCCGGTTTACATACTAATGGCTATTCACTGGCTAGAAAGGTTCTTCTGAAAAATTATTCGGTTGAGGATTATATCAGCGAGATTGATGGAGTATTAGGAGAGGTATTGCTTAAAGTGCACCGATCATATTTAAAGCCAGTTTTTAGTCTATTGTGTAAGAAAGAGCTCCACGCCATCAGTCATATTACCGGAGGTGGAATTGAAGGAAATACCAAAAGAGTAATTCCGAAAGATTTGAATTTGAAAATAGATTGGAGTGCATGGGATTGGCTTCCGATATTTAGATTAATTCAGAACGTAGGGAAAATCAGTGTTAAAGAGATGAGGAAAGTTTTCAATCTGGGTATTGGTTTAATCTTAATAGTTGAGCGAGATTATGGAGATAAGTTTTTCCATGAATTGGAAAATAATAGTGAACAACCTGTAAGTATCGGGGAAATTGGTTGAAAAATTTACTTCTGGCTACGAGCTTGTTCCATAGGAAGTCTCCAAAGGAGTCTCCAACGGAGTCCCTCGTGACCGCTGTGACCTTCGGACCACTCCGTAGCCAATTGTTCCGAAAATGCTTATGCGTGAAGTATGAATGAGTCTACTATAAAAACCATTAAAATGGTTAAAATGGGCTTATTGAGTTCTACTACCCACAACTGAATTTGTGGGCTAAATCACTATCCCTCATAGGATTAGCCCACAGTTTTAACTGTGGGTAAAATGTAAAAAAAACCTAATTTTAACCCCTTCAGGGATTTTTAGAGTGAGCTCATGAATAATAATAAGATATCTCAAAACCGCCTTTTCGGCAGACAGATAGCAGTATTGGGAGCAGGAAGTTGGGGTACAACAATTGCCATTCACCTGTTTAAACAGGGTTATAAAGTGAAATTGTGGGAATATTTTCCTGAAAATGTGGTATTAATGAATCGCACTCGAAGGAATCCTCTTTTGGAAGGGATTCCAATACCTCATGAAATTCCAATTACAAACAGTTTGGATGATGCTGTTTATGAGGCATCAATGATAGTTATTGCAGTACCATCTCATACAGTTAGGTCTCTTTTATTGAGATTAAAAGGTAAAGTTTCCAAAGATGCAGTTTTTGTAAATCTTTCTAAAGGGATTGAGGAAAACACACTAAAGAGAATGAGTCAGGTTATATCCGAAGTTTTAGATCATCCTGAAGAAAAAATCGTGACTCTGCACGGACCAAGTCATGCGGAAGAAGTCTCACGAGAAATGCCAACAGCAGTTGTTGCTGCATCAAAAAGTATTGAAACTGCAAAATTAGTTCAGGAAATATTTTTGTCTCCATATTTTCGGGTATATACAAATACTGATTTAATTGGAGTAGAACTTGGTGGTGCGGTTAAAAATATTATTGCAATCGCTTCAGGTATATGTGATGGTATGGGACTTGGTGATAATTCAAAAGCCGCATTAATGACAAGAGGATTGGCTGAAATCACTCGAATGGGCTTGAAACTTGGTGCCATAAGGGAAACTTTCTCCGGATTAAGTGGAGTAGGTGATTTAATAGTAACCTGTAATAGTAAGCATAGTCGCAACCGTTATGTCGGAGAAGAGATTGGGAAAGGACGAAAGTTGAAAGAAGTCCTGGATGGAATGACAATGGTTGCCGAGGGTGTGCATACTTGTAGAACGGTATATCAAATGGTAAAAAAATACAATGTTCTTATGCCAATTTCTGAGGAAATATATAAAGTTCTATTTGAGGGTAAAGAACCAAATCAGGCGGTTCATGAGCTGATGAGTAGAGTACCTGTTGAAGAGTGGCACTCTTTACCCGATGAAAAATGAAAAAATATTTATTTTTTATCTTTATTATAATAGTCATTTTTGACTATGTTTTTGCAAGTAATATATCGCAATCTATCAAGATAAATCCTACCCCAATCTGCGGTACTCCACATTTATGGGGTAAAATACCTGAAATAATTTCAATTAAATCGCTGGCAAAACCTGTAAAAGGTGACACTACATTTTACATACGTGAAGATTTATATGCTTCATCAGTGTCCTTAGAGGAAGTTGCGTTTTATAAAAAATTTGAAAATGATAAAATTGTAATATATGTTGAAGTTAATGAGTATGACGAAAACAGGGTTGATTCAACCGATATAGTAAATGTCAAAAATGCGATGCTTTACGAAACTCCGACAGGTTCTGTTGATCCTCACAAAGGTATTCTCACTAATGAGATAGAGATATTCGGAGAACCTCCGGATGTAGATGAAAATGGAAAACTATTTATTTTACTTATTGATGTAAGAGATGGCTATGAACCAGGTGATGAAACTTATGTGGCGGGTTATTTTGATCCTCTCGATCAAAATAAAAACAAAGGTAATTACAGTGATATAATCTACATTGATACGAATCCGGCAAATACTAATGATGCATCAACTCATAGTGTAGTAGCGCATGAACTTCAACATTTGATTCACTACAATTATGATATAGATGAAGACACCTGGTTAAACGAGGGACTTTCCGAGCTTGCTCCGCGTATTCTTGGTTTTCCAGTCCGGTCTTTTGCTTCTTTTTTACATGATACTAATCGACCATTGAATAGTTTTGATAATAACGGAAATATTATTGATTATGCAAAAGTAGGTTTATGGACTTTTTATTTCTATAAGCGATTCGGAATTGAGATGATTAAACCTCTTGTTAAGGAGAAGGCAAATTCTTTGCAAAGTTATGAGAATGTACTGAAAGATTTCGGGTTCATAGAAATTGAGAAAGAAGACTTGTTGGAGGATTGGTTCATTGCAAATTTGCTTAATGATCCCGGTATTGATGATGGAAAATACGGATACGGGGATACTGTGATTCCTGAAGTTTTATCTGACCATTTCAGTGCAAATTTTACTCAGGGTGAAGATATTTCTGATGAATTAAATGATGCGGCAGCAGAATATATCCAATTTTACTCCGGGAAAGATATTTCTTTTGAAATGACACACGGTTTTTCTTCTCAATTTTGTATTGCAGTAGTAAAATATTCCACGCTTCCTGAGATAGTGATTTCTGAGCCATGTCCCAGTCCATTTAGTTTTTCAGACTCGTTATTTGGAATTGCTTATGAAAAAATTACATTTATTCCTTTCAGTACTTCGATAAAGACAAGCCCTGAAACTACTGATTTTACTTATAATGCTTCAGGTAAAGGTGGTTATGAAGAGGAAGAAATTGCTTATGATGGAGATTCGTTAAGTTTCTATATAAAACTAAAAATAGATCAAAAGAATTGCGAAGCTGCTGAAAAATTTACATTACCATCTGAAGATTCCAGGTTGGCTGCAGTTGAGTTCAATGTAAAAGAGGATTTACCTGTAACAATTAGAGTTTATTCTTCATTAACAAGTTCTCCTATTGCAATTTATGAGAATATTCCCCCGAGTGCAGGAATGTGGACTCGTTTTGATTTTGATGAAGATATTTTACCTGAAACTGCTACTTCATTTGCATTGTCAATTTCAAGTAATGATAATTCTTTAGGTTATAGCCATACTGAAGAAGGGCAGGGGAGAGCGTATTTGAATATTGGTGCTGGATTTAGTGATTTATCTAATTTTAAAGTTGGTACTGTAGGTACTCTTACAGGTGATTGGCTTATAAGGGCAATAGTACAAAAGCCTGTCGTAAAACCTGCCGAATTGGTTATAGAACCCGATTCTCTGTATTTCTGGAATAATGAATATCAACTAAGTTTTGGAATTAAGAACTCAGGTACGGAAATGCTTTCCTGGTATATAAGTGGTGGTTTTCCTGATTGGTTGGACATTGAGCCTATAACAGGTTCTTTATATGAGAGAGATAAAATTACTGTTTCAATAGATCGAAAGAATTTATCGCCGGGGATTTACGAATTATTTATACCAATAGCTTCGAATGGCGGTAATGACTCTATTTTTATATCGGTTCTGGAAAGGAATTGTGAAAGACCGCAAGCAGCTTTACTCCCGTTTAAAGCTATTTTTAATGACGAAACTGGTAAAATATTATTGAAAGTTTTTAATATAGGATTGCACGAAGCTAATTTTGAATTTTTTAAAGATTCTCCATATCTTGAGTTCTATTCCTCACAAGGAGTTGTACCCTATGAAGATACAGTTTATGTTGACGCCTTTTTGGACAGGAAAACAGTAACAGAATCTATTATCTCTGCGTTTTTCTATAATGGAGTAGATACTCTTCAATTGAATTTTATTTATGAAGGAGAAATTCAGTCAGTTGAAGAAAAGTTATCTGTTTTACCAACTGTTCAAAATCCTTTTTTAGTATCGGAACAGGTTTTTACTACTATCAGGGTTAGACTTATTTCTGAACAGAAGCCATCGCTCGTAATCTATAATATTTTAGGACAGGAAGTTAAATCTTTCACTTTTAACAGTCATAAACCGGGTTTGCATTTATTCAGATGGGATGGGAAAAATGATAAAGGATGTTGGCTGAGTAGCGGTGTATATTTTATTCTTCTAAAGCAGAATGGAAAAACCGCCAGGCAGAAAATGCTATTGATCAGGTAGCATTTATACTAACCGGAACCTTTCTGCTCATTCACTAGTAAAGTAGAAGGTGATGTCGGTTTTAAATGGTATGTAACGTTCGGTTTCAGGTGCAGAAAGTTGTGGTGCACTGAACATTCGGACTTTTGATAAACTGATGCGGGGCTCAAAGTGTTCGGATTCGTTAGGAGCCCCTCGGTCGCCTACAAACCATTGGTTATACCGTTGCTGCGACTGTCAATTTATAAATTATTGGGAATTATTAATGGTATAATATTCCTTTTATTTTTTCTGTATATCTTGAAATCAGTATCTATAGTGCAGATTACGCTATCCGAAATTTGTTCTGATAATCTTACAAGGCATCCATCGGCTAATGACATAGGAATATTTTTGTATTTATCCAATAATTGCTTTATTGCATTTGATTCAGCCTCAAGGTCAAAGGGTAAAACAATTAATTCTCGTTCTACAAGCTCTATGACATATTTTGATCCATTTGTAAAATTTCTAAGTAAAAAACACGCTTCAGATAATACTGCCTCACAACTTATAAATGGGGGAGTCATTAGTGAGAACTGGGTAATAGCCCAATTATGGTAAGCATCATTTTTGTTTAAAAATGCAATAAGCGGACCCGTGTCTAATATTACTTTCTTTCTTTTCATTTACCATATCCGTCAAAATATTTCTTATTTGTTGAAAGGTCTAATGGACCTTCAATTTTGCCTGCTAAATCTTCAGAAAAGTCGATAAAGGAACCTGTGTGCTTTTCATCGTCTTTCGAAAAATATTCTAAAAGAGCACTACGAACAATTTCAGATTTGCTGAGCCCTTTTTCTCTAGCATAACTATTCAGCCGAGTTTTTAAAATTTCTGGCACTTTTAATGTTAATGTATCCATTCCTGCCTCCTCTTGTATCACGATTATGCCAAAAAGGTAATATCTTTTTTATATAAAGTCAATCCTTTTCTTTTCGAATTTATTTAATTCATTTAACCGGTATAATGATGCGGATTAAAAGTTACTTATTCTACCACGGTATATCCTGTTTTGGACGGCTACTGATAAGTCCATGAAATTGATAGCTGACCATTTAGCGTGAGGAGACGGAAGTTAATGGGGAATAAATCACTCTCATTACTTTTCCGACTTTCCCGACAGGGACTCCTTCCGGAGTAGTCGGTCTTATTTTTAATTTAACGATGTTGTTTAGAAGAAAGGTGCTAAGCATTCGCGGGCAATATCCGACATTTTGAAATTGACATGACACTGGTAATACGTGCACACAGACGCCGAATAAAAGATTTTCCGGCTATCGTTATTTTATTTATATGGCGTCAGGTGTCTCGCCAGAGACCTCCGTTGAGGCGAAGCAGATTCGTTAGACATATTTAAAAAATTTATAAGCGATCAAATTCCTCGGGTTCAATATCGGGGATCAATGTAAGAGCATCTCTATATTTCTTTTGATTTGCCCTTTTTGCACGTATTTCTAAGTAATCTTTAGTAGCAAATGCAGATATTTTTTCTGATACTGCACTTGCGATAAACTGATTAATTGAGATTCCATCCTTTTTGGCAAACTCTTTAACTCTTTCATATATTGATTCTGGTAAGCGTAAACTTAAAGTACTCATTTTATATTTCTCCAATTAACTCTAAATATTCTTTTGGTGTTAATACTTCAATTCCAAATTTATTGACACCTTTAAAATTTTTCTTATTATATGTGATGATATATTTACTCTGAGATTCTATCGCTAATTCTAAAATATGGTCATCTTTAGGATTTTTCAGTTGTGGTCGCCATAGGAAAAATATTTCACATTTATTTGAAGTATTACAAATCATATCTAAAATAGAATCAATCTGTTCTTTGTTTAGTTTTAGATCATTTATATTTCGCTTTGCAGCACTCTCATATTCAAAGATTAGTGCGGGTGAAATATTTAGTTCATATTTTTCACGGGACGTTTCAAAGAGCAATTTGAACGAAGCACCTCTCCTCGATTTTAGAGCTGATATAAATACATTTGTGTCAATTACTATGTTGAATTTCTTTTTCATAGTGGTAGTATATATGATACTGTAATAAATAGCAAGAGTTTTTTACTCGCAAGGAGATATTTTTCTCCGTTTCTCTTAATGTATAACAACGCATAACATACGGTGAGCGTGATTTCGATTTCTTTTCAATATTTCAAAAACACTGTGCAAACTCGCAAAATCATCAATCAAAAAACAGTTCCCTACGTTAGGTGCAAAAGATTCGTTAGCAGCTGAATTACCGCAGTAATCTTTCATGAAGTAAATCATCTAAATCTCTGCGCCCATCTAAAACACAATGAACATAAACATATGATTCAATAATCTGATAGATTATTCTGTAGAGTTTAAAATGTATCTCTCGATATTCGTAGATACCAATACGTTCCAATTCAGGTGGTATATGTCCACGATTTGCCAATTCTGATAGATTAGATATTTTTTCTTCTATTTTTTCGAGTAATGTATCTGCTTTTTGAACTGAATCATTAATGGCGACATACTTATAGATACTGAAAATATCTTCTTCAACATCGGAAATGATATAGACGTGATACTTCATCAGATGTTAACCCTACTACGTCACTTAGACTTTTTTCGTACAATATATTGAATCCTATTAATAACATCAATACAACATATAGTGTTAAATTTGCCAAATTACGTTGTAGGGTTAATCTGGCTGATACGATTGCGAATAGACTTGAAGGATTCGGAAACGGGTTTATAATCTTTATCTTTTAGACTTTTACTACTCAGGGCAAGTATTTTTAGGAGTGCCAGGCTATCCTGGATCTGTTCATACTTTTTTATATCCTGAAGAATTGCTTTTGCTTCGCCATTCTGAGTAATAACCAGAGTTTTATAACTATCGGTAATATCCCTGATAATTTCCGATGCGTGTGCTTTTAGATAACTGATAGATTTTACGGCTTCACTTGCTTTCATTTTTCAACCTCGATATAATAACTAAATATAGTCTATATTATGGTCTATCGCAATATCTTCTTTTATTGTACTAACCTACAATGCGTGAGATACACCGGTTTTCGAAGCGATTTCCATTGATTATTCTTAAGCCTTTGGAAAAACCAGCAAACTCTGAATTTATCGCTTGCTCCTGATGGCGAAAGCTGTTCGATGAATTTAGATTTTCAAATATTCAAGACCATATTTCAATCAGTAAATAATATACGAGTTTTTATTCGCTGTAGGTTGGAGTTTCATTAACATCCAACTTTCCCAATAAGGGATGCCTATGGCAAAGTCGGGGATTAATAGTAAGAAAGAAACTCATAACTGTTTTAAAGGTTTATAAAATTTCGCAAAATTATCAAAATATTTTATTCAGCAGGTTTTTATACTGAACTTATAAATTAATTTATCACACTGGATTTTGAATATCCACAAATTCAACATCCAGATTAAATTTTTCTTTAATGTGCTTACCAAGTGCCAGAACGCCGAATCTCTCGGTTGCATAATGACCGGCTGCTATAAAATGAATACCTTCTTCTTTTACATAGTGAAGAATATGTTCGCTTACTTCTCCTGTAAGGTATAAATCTAATCCCTGCAATACAGCCTGTTTGACTTCCTTTTGAGCTCCGCCGCTGACGACACCAACGGTATTGATTTTGTCCGGTCCATAGGGGAAAATTATAGTGTTGGCATTGATCTTATTTTTAACCAAGTCAAAAACAGTTTCGGCTTGTTTTAACTTGTATTCACCTTTGAAACCTATTAACTGACCGTTATATTCGCAGAAAGGTTCAATATTTTTTAGCCCCAATATTTGAGCGAGTCTGGCATTATTTCCCACTTCTTTATGGGCGTCAAGTGGTAAGTGATAACCATAAAGATTAATATCATTTTCCAGTAACAATTTAATTCGCTTTTTATAACTGCCCTGATAAATCGGATGCTCAAAATCCCAGATGATACCGTGGTGAACGATAATTGCATCAGCTTTCAACTCAATAGCTTTTTCAAATAATTCAACACTGGCACTTACTCCGGTTACAATTTTATTAATTTCATCCTTACCTTCAACCTGTAATCCATTGGAAGAATAATCTTTAAAATCATCAACTTGTAAATAATTATTTAAATGGTGTGTCAATTCATTGCGTTTCATTAATTCACCTTGTTTTAATTTTTATGGAAGCGCTGTTTTTTATTTTGTGATTAAATGGATGAAATATCTATTAATATGTCATGTTTACCCTTTGAAATAACGGGAAATGAAAATAGTAAGGAAGCTGATTTAAAAAATATTTCACGGGGTGAATCTAGTAAATCCTGTCAAATTTTTATGTGACTCCTCTGGTCATTTGATACTATTTAATAAGTGAACATTTCTGGATTTCCTGAGATTTGCCCACCCTCAGTTGCAGAAAATAAATACCGGAAGGCCAATTCCCGGCATCCCATACTACACTATGCTCTCCATGAGCTTGGCGCTGATTGACCAGACAGGTAACCTGTTCACCGCGGGCATTGTATACGGTTAGTATGACCATATTTTCACGGGGAACTTCATAGGTAATGCGAGTCGAGGCATTGAAAGGATTGGGATAATTGGGACGGAGCAGAATTTTATCAGCTAGGATTTTACCTTCAGGCTGGATGCTGCTGCTATTTTTGAATATCTTTACCAGCTCAATCCCATTACCGGTTCCCATATTGCGGGAGTATTGCATATCCTGGGCACTATCCCAGTGCTCGTGAACCCCAAGGCTGGGAAGCGAAATGCCGTCATTTTCCGGGTCATAGATAATGCCTTCAGGCCAGTTTGTCGAATCCGCTGCTTGATGCAGATAATCATCCACTCCTACCATCTGGGGAAAGGTATAGAGCCTACGTTCAGCGGTAAACTCGGTTCTCAAGAAGTCAAAACCCACCGATTCTATTGCCACCGGATCAAGAGAAACGAAAACCGAAGAAGTCCAGTCGCCATTAAAAGGCACCATCTGCCATTTTACCGGGGGTCCGATTTCATCATCGGATGTCCAGAGAGCATCAAGAATGTAGATTAAGTTCTTGCCGCTCAACAGCTGATTTCCCATAAGGTCAACTTGTACACGGTAGAGGCTATAGCCCTGTCGTCGCGGGTTGCCGGCTTCAGGAGCTACCAGACCGCCGTGAAGATGTTTAGCGTCATCCCGTGTTTGAGAACCGAAATGGTTCTTAGCAAACATGGTGATACCAGCGTGTTTGTGTCCTTTCAGAGTGGGAATATTGATTACATAATCCACTTCGTCGAAAATGGTATATATATAATCCTGACGTACTGTGTCTCCTACAGAGGCATTATCCCATGTACCTACACGCAAGATTGCACCACGGTCAGAGTAATAAATAGCCAGACTGTCACTCTTTGCGAATTTTTCGCGTTCGGCATAGCCGTCATGATCCATATAATGCAAATTGGGGAATTCAGCATACCAAAGGTCGTAGCAATGCTTATAAATGTGTTTCATCGGATCGCCGATATAGATACATTCCTGGGGTACATTATAGACATTGATTAACTGCCTGAGCAAGGCCAAAACCAGATGGGGTGAGGTTTCCGAAATGCCATAGCTATTGTTAAAGACTATGGAAAGGTCACGATAATTGAAATTTCTGCCCCAGCTACTAGTAGCGTTAGTTTTGATAAAAATTTTCTCACCTGCTTGATAACCAACTGAGTCTTTAGCATGATTAACATTGAAATACTTAAAGATCTTATCCCACGCCAGGCTGTCACTCTTTCTGCCAGTGATGGACTGCAAACCATCGGAAAGCATTTTTTCAATAACTTCAACATCATTATTTTCACTCATGAACCAACCGTGACCATGTTCATCGGGATCGCAATCATCCTTGGTCGCCGCAGGATCATAAACCCAGACAACACGTCCCGGGAAAATGCCTTTGGCTTCGCCTATCGGCTGATTAGGCCCATGGTACGCTGTCGCAAAAGTAACTGCTGCATTTCTCTGTGAAGCATAAGAAACGAAATAGGTGGTAGATAGCCCCATCGCTATGCATATAAATGTAGGTGCAATCCAGGACCGTCTAAGAAATGCTCTAGCGCTTTTAAAAGCAAACAGCGAGAGCACTGCTCCTACCAGCTGGGCAAGAAAGCCGGAAGCCAGGGGTACAGCTACCTTCATACAGGGATAAGTGGCGCGATTGGGCCGTGGAATGAGACGCAATAATACCCAGATAAGTGCCAGAAATCCCATAAAAGGCAGTATCAATTTTTGCCAACCTTGCAGGTGTTTCAGACCTTTAATCCGTCCGGAGATAGGACAGGTCTCAAAAACTTTGTTCAATAAGATTTTCATTAGTCAACTTCCTTCAAATAAAACAACCAATCCCTAAGGCATTATATTTACAGTGCCCTCGCCTTGTAACAGATAAATGTCCGTACCACATCATAGCTCAGCCAACAGATATAGATTGCGCATAAATAAGTGTTCTTAAAACCTTCTGAAAAATCCGGTATTATTCTCGTATCTTATCTCATTTTTAAATAGTAAAAATATCATTTAAAACCGGGATTTCTGACACTACTTGTAAATTTCATGTTTTTAATGGGATAAACTATTATAATCTTCCTTTCGTCTTGATTTCAGATCAGACTCAATTTTTTCCATGGTCTTCTCATCCAGAATATAAAAAAACATTAAAATTGCACCAATCAGACTACTTATTGCCGGTATCCAGCTAAATATAATTCTAATACCGTTAATAGTTTCCGGGGTTTGCTGCACATTAGCAACAAAACCAAAAGCAGCCAATAGCCAGCCAATTGATGCACCACCAATCACCATTCCGAATTTCTGAGACATAGTTGAAGCAGACATAACCAACCCGGTTGCTCTGCGTCCGGTTTTCCATTCGGAGTAATCCGCTGCATCTGTGTACATGGCAAAAACCAGAACACAAGTAGGACCGAAAGCAAGGTTCACGGCTATCTGAAGGATAAAAATAAGAACAATTTGATTACTTGGTACAAAGAAATAAACAGTAGTCAGAAGACTAGTCAAAAGCATGCATCCTATGTATGTTTTTTTCTTTCCAAAACGATTGGATATCCATCCGATACCCACAATACTAACCATTGTGGCAAAAGTTCCGGTCAGCATAAAAATGGTAGCCAGGTTTTTGTTCTCTATATAATATTTGAAGTAGTACATAATTGAGCCATTTCTCAGACACGTATAAGTTAAAGTAAAAATGCCAACAAAAAACAAGATGACCCATGGTCTGTTTTTGAGAAGGTCTCCAATATCATTTTTTAAGGATGTGCGTTGTTTTATCGGTGGGTGGACACGTTCTTTCGTATTGTAGAAGGTAATTAAAAACAGAACTATAGCTAGCGAGGAAAAAACGGCCATGGTCAGTTGAAAACCTTTTTTCTCGTTTATCACATTTATTTTGCAAATCACGTTATTCCAATCAACATCGGGAAATAGCTTATTAAGTTCAAATTCCTTTTGCCCAAAACCGCTTTCGAGGTACAAAATACCAACGTTTGTATCACCTTCTGCTAATATTTCCGGAGTATTTACCCAAATGGTTTGTTCTTTTTTATCTGATTTTCCATCCTCTCGCTGTATGCTGATCTCCAGTTTAGCAGTTCCTTTTCCCTGCTCAGTGATAATTAGCTGGTGAGTTGGTGTAATAGAGGCGTCGATTGCGGAAGTATCTCCACCTCCGAAATATCCAACTAGAGGAAGCATTGTTCCTTGTACAATCAGGCCTCCGACAAATGCCAGAACAAAACGATATTGAGAAAAAACAGTTCGTACTTTTGAACTTGATGAGACGACACCCATTAAAGATGAATATGGAATATTAATCGCAGTATAAATCATCATCATCAGAGCATATGTCACATAAGCATAAACTATCTTCCCCGTTGCGTTTAGATTGGGTGAAGTAAAGGTTAATACACCAATAATACCAAGAGGAAATGCCATCCATAAAAGATAAGGCCGAAATTTTCCCCACCGAGTTTCTGTCCGGTCGGCAATGAGTCCCATCAAGGGGTCATTGATACCATCCCAGAGCCTTGTTAGAGCGAACATTGTGCCAGCAGCGGCTGCTGAAATTCCGAAAACATCTGTATAGAAATAGGAAAGGAAATAGACAAATGTCATAAAAAACAGGTTTGAAGCAGTATCTCCAAGTCCGTAACTAAATTTTTCTTTCACTGAAATTTTTTCGACAGTTTTCATTTACGCCTCATAATTTTTAAAATTTAGAGTTAATTGTAATTAAACCCAACTAATTTATAAAGACTGAGAAGTACCATTAGCCAACCCATCAACAGGGAGTGTAAAGCCCTTATCATGAGGATTTGACCAATCATCATTTGCTCTATCATAATATCCAATTCAACCTAATTTTTCATAAACTTTTGACACTGTTTGGCGATATATTTTAAGTCTATCAATTCCCGCATCGTTTGGGTAATATTCTTGATATTTTTTAAGAATTTTGTCTCCATTTGAGAAGTCCAATATACTGTAATATGCTCGTGTTAAATTAAAAAGAACTTGCCTGTCGGATGAATCAAAAGTATAAGATTTTTCAAGATATTCAATACCATCCTTTATATTATTGAGCATAAGAGAAGTTTGTCCAAGCCATTTATATGTAAACGCAGATTTATTATACTTTATAGCATCTTTCATAAGCTGGTTTGCTTGTTTGTATTGTTTTCTTTTTAAATATATCCGGAGTGCTAATTGATAAAACATATCCATTGTAGGGATAGTATAGATAAGTGTTTTATATTCGGATAATGCCTTATCTAGTTCTCCATTTTCTTCATAATATTTTCCTAAATCCAAATGCCCAACCTGGATACTATATTCGCGATTTGTACTAGCAGCTAGTGCTATAGAATCAATTTTGGTTTGGGGATTAAAATGGCTTAACAAATATTCACCGGATATGGTACTGAAAGTTTTTTTATTAAAAGGCCAACCATTTGTCAAATTTTGAGTGACCAGCTCAGCATAAATACTATCAAGTTCAGTATATCCCCATCGAGACATGAAGTGAGATGACGGTTCTGGGATATAATTTTGCCGTTCACTATTTATAAATTTTAATCGATGCATGGTTTCATAAAAGGCGTCTGCCATCAAAAAATAGCCTTCAAGTGTTGGATGAACATGTTCAAGTATAATATTATTACCAATTAAGCCATGTGGAGAAACTGAGCGAAAATAATCCGTCATAGAAACTACAGGAACGTCATATTTTTTACCGAGATGCCGCACAATGTCGTTGAAGGCTTCCGGAGCCCGAAACCTGATCGGATCCAAATCTTTGGCTTTTAGATACGCTTTCCTGGCCTCATCGTATTTTCCGGCCTTCTCCATATCCCGAGCCTCAGAAAAAAACGTTTCCGCCATTGGTAAACTATCTGAAGAAACAGAATCAAAAGGCTTTTGGTCACGGATATTAGAAACCAGTTCGCTCAGGACCAGAGGCACTCCAGCCTTTTTACATTTTCGGATGATTCCATCCAGGTTTCTTTCAAATTGGTTCAAACCGGCCTGATATTTACGGCTCCCCATAGGAACGTACGTCTTGGCTTTAAATTCCGAATTGATTTGTTGAGTCGGTTCCTGACTGTTTATTAAATTTCTGATACCGGATCCAATGACATTCCGGAACAATATATAGGACTTAAATCGCTGAAGATGGAGTAATAATCTGACTACATTTCTCTGACTACCAAATGACACTTTGGCAGCCGGACCGAAAGGTCCGTAGTATTCATTATGACCGGCATAAATTAAAATTGCATCTGGAGATTGCTCTAAGATTTCATCGATGAAATCAAGTAAGGCATAACTATTAATTGAGGTGATGGCTGTATTAATTACTTCTACATGACGATCGGGAAACGTTTCAGCTAGATATCTATGTAAGATACGAGGAAAAGAGACATTGCCACCAAATGGAAAACCTGCAGTCGTCGATGCTCCTAATGCAAAAATTCGATAATCATTCTCAGGTTTTTCTTTAAGAAACAGATCTTTTTGCGGTGTTGGATCATATTGATCACCAAAATAATAGAAATAGCGTTGACCAACATGTAAATTCACGCCGTAGAATTTTGATGATTCGTCCGGAGTTGAGACAAATAAGCTAAGATCGTCACTATAGTTGGCTATCCTTAAAATAACTTCAAGTAGAACTATCAGAAAAATGGGAATAACGATCAATAATAAGGTAAAGACCATTTTTTTGAGAGGGGAAAATGGTTGTTGTTTTAGTTTTTCTGATTTCAATTGTAAGGACTTATTTCTGTTTTATGACATTTTAAAGGGACTATTTTATTGTTTTAATTATAAGGAAGAATTTATATTGGGCTGTGCATAATTTTTCTATTCCTGTACGTTTTTTAAATGTCTACTTAAATATTTTGTGTATTCGGAACCAGGGGATATCCTTTCTAATTTTTTATAGTACATCTGAGCCGCTTTTATATTATTCGAAAATAAATAAGCTCTGGATAGATTAAATAAAAGTTGAGAATCATTTTTTCCTTGGTTGTGCGCTTTTTCCATAAATTTTATTGCTTTATGGTAATCCTTATTTCTCAGATAAATCTGTCCACACCACTTATTTGCAAAAAATGAATCCTTATATTTTAATGACATAAGCAGTACCTGCAAAGCCTTATCATATTCAGTCATGTGCAATAGTACTTTAGCGGCTTCAGTATAAAACATCGTTTCGTCCGGAACTGTATAGTATAATGCCTGATATTCCATGAATGCGTTTTCTAAATCACCTAATTTTTTATAATGTTTCGCCATATCCTGATGAGCAACTTCTAATCCATAATCCGGATTTTTAATATAATTTAATGCAATTTTCTCGATTTCATTATTAGGAACATAGGACTGTAAGAAAATATTGATAGTACCTTCCTTTTTAAACGGCCAACCAGCTTTGAGTTGTTTTATTATTAATACTCCATAAACACTATCGAGTTCTGTATATCCCCAGTTTTTTCTATAATATTTGCTGTCGTTTTTATTACTCCAATTATCAGATATGAAATTATTTTCCATCATTCCATTATAAAAGGCATCTGCCATCAGGAAATAACCATCAATATTTGGATGAAGATGATCAATCATTAAATTATTGCCTATTAATTTATTTTCTGATTCATTCTCAAAATATTTTTTCAATCTCACTACAGGTACGTTGTATTTTTCTGAGACGTTATCAATTACGTTATTAAATTCTTCAGTAGCTCGAAATCTTAATGCATCAAGGTCTTTTGCATTGTAATATTTCTCTTTTGCTTCTTGGATTTTTCCTTCATCCTCTAATTTCACAGCCTCTTTATAAATATTTATTACTTCAGGAAAAGAATCAGTACTTATTGATACGAATGGTTCGATATCTTTAATATTGCTAACCAGTTCACCTATAATTATATCTACATTCTCTTTTTTTATTTTTTTGAAAATTAGTTCAAGATTTTCTTCAAATTGCTTTTTGCCAAGATTGTACAATTTACTTTTATACGGTATTTCTTTATCACCAATTATTCTAGCCATAAGTGTATTGGACTCATCCTTTATATCATCATCAGTAAAGATATTTCCAATAAATTTCCGAATATTTTCTAATATGTCTCTTAACAATAAGAAAATTTTAAATTTTGTCAATTTCAAATAAGTTCTTGTTATAAAAGGAATCTTACCAAAAGATTCCATTGACGCTACTCCCAGCGCGCCGTAAAATTCATTATGCCCGGCATAAACTAGTAAAGCATCTGGTTTCTCTTCTAAAATCTCATCTATAAAATCCAACATAGTATAGCTATTTACCGCTGACATTGCTGTATTAATCAGTTCGATATGCTTTTCAGGGAAAGAATCACCCAATCTTTTCTCTAATATTCTTGAAAAAGTAAGATTATTACCATAAGGGAATCCAGCAGCTGTTGATCCACCTAAAACAAAAATTCTATATCCATTTATAGGTTTTTCCTTTAGGAAAATATCTTTAGGAGGTGTAGGATATGTATATTGCATATAAAAATATCTTTTTGCCACATTAGGATTACATCTTTTATATTTAGAGAAATCCCCTTCCATTGATATAAATAGTTCTTGATTGCCCCCATAATTAAAAATGTGGAGGCAAAATTCAAAAATAATTATTATTAAAATTGGCAGTACTGTAGTTATTGAAGTAAAAATTGCCTTTTTTTTATGAGATAAAGTAGTAATATTCTTCTCCATAATAGAAATGTAATTCTATATTTATACCTTATCGGTTTGCGTGTTTCGGCTTTGCCGAATTCGTATAAGCGTAGCGAACCACAAACACGCTGTTATACGCCGTTGCGCTGTTGCAAACCTCATTGCAAATATCAAATTGCAAAATGCAAATTGCAAATTATTTTTCCTTTGCTGTTACTATTGATTTGGCAATGATATTTGCCAATTCTTTGGCTTCTTGCATAAGCACCTCCAAACTTCGGGTTGTAATCAGGTTCGACTTTTTTATCAAGCGTAACCAATAAAGAGACTCTCGCAATTCTTTTAATACTACCTGTAATCAGGCAACTGCCTGATCAGCACGACTTGTCGCTTCGCTCCATTGAAAAATGAAAATTGCTCCGAAGGAGTTCCTGCGGAACAAAATGCAAAAGTCAAATTTATTCTGTTCTGGTCCTTCGCAGGCTCAGGACATGCTTTTTTGATATTTTAATTTCATTTTGCATTTTAATATTCTTGCCCCGTTAGATATGAAATTATCTAACGGGGTGAAAGTTTTTCACTTTGTATTGAGCAATAGCATCTATATCGTCCAACTGCAGTCTTGTTAAGTTGAACAACTAACTTGATAGCTTTAGCAGCAAAATCTAATAATCGTTCTGAAAGGTCATTTCTTCTATTTTTCATTTTTCAATTTGCAATGAGCAATGGTGTATAACAGGGCTAATTACGATCAAAACTTTTATGAGTCCCCCTTTAAACAAGCATTTTTTAAAGATTTCATGTCTAAAATTTTCAATACTTCCAGAAATGTTAAAAATAGTTTAATTAACTTTCCAATTATGAGTCCACTTAAAAAAGTATTTTTTATATTCTTGTCATGTTGAGCACAGTCGAAACATCTTCGGTAGAAATGAATAATATTCTTCGACTGAGCTCAGAATGACACCATTTTGACCTTTTTTAAGTGGACTCAATTATATAATTCATAAAGTCTCTGACTAAAAAACTCATTTCCCTCATTAGAGATTTCCATGGGATAAGTAGACTCATTATTTAATAACCGCCTAAAATGAAAATGGCGCCTGCATCTAAAACAAAATTTATCTACAGACGCCATTATTGAGACAATTTAACTACTTCAACAATAACATTTTTTTAGTGACAGTATTCGATTTCGTTTCAAGTGTATAGAAATAAATTCCGCTTGGAAGACTTGAACCATTAAATTTCAATTTGTAATTACGTCCAGGTGATGCAATATCATGATATAGAGTTTCAACTCTTTCACCTAACATATTGTAAACATTGATTCGAGCCAATCCTTTTTCCTTTACTGAAAAACTAATATTAGTTGTTGGATTGAACGGATTAGGATAGTTCTGATTTAATTTAAGATCTTTTACAACAGTTCCTTCATCCTCAATACCTACTCCTTTACCAACTAATACAGCTGTCCCAAAAACTGAAGGAGTATTCCATGCAACTCCGCTTGTTGTCCACCAATGCCTTACTATTTCTCTACCTTCTCCATCATTGTCAGCACTACTAATTTCAAATCCTATTTCCTGCTCATTTAGTAATGGGCAAAAATCACCTAATGTACCAGTAGGTAACTTTACCTCTAGATTCCAGCCGAGATCCCAGTCGCTCCATACATACTCATTACCGGCAGGCCCGGCATTATTAACATCCTTATAGACCCATCTCCACTGTGTATCATTGGCATCATACTCACTGCCCTTAGAGTTATCTCCATCAAAGAACAATTCAACACAGTCATTATTCCACGGATCAGACGCCGAGGTATCAGCAATATCATCGTAACTTTTTACAAATACATACAGAGCATCTTCATTCCACATGGTTTTAAAGCTGAATTGTTTATCTACCGATGTAGTTAAGATTGTATCTCGTGCTGCACCACCTTCAACTTCATTATCACTAAGTTCAGCTACTCCGTCATCAAACCATCCGTCATCCTCTGACATTATTCCATCGATTGTTGGACTTTCTTCTGTATACGGTATATGAAGTACACTTTCGACCTGTTGAACATCCTCTCCAAGAAGAACAGCTGTTCCAAAAACTGAAGGAGTATTCCATGCAATTCCGCTTGTTGTCCACCAGTGTTGCACTCTTTCTCTACCTTCTCCATCATTGTCAGCATTACTGACTTCAAAACCTATTTCCTGTTCCTCTTGCAATGGGCAATAGTCGCCTGATACGTCGGCAGGTAGTGCTATTTCAAGATTAAATCCTTCAGGGGTATCCCTCCATGCATATACATTACCGGCAGGCCCGGCATTATTAACATCCTTATAGACCCATCTCCACTGTGCATCATTAGCATCATACTCACTGCCCTTAGAATTATCTCCATCAAAGAACAATTCAACACAGTCGTTATTCCACGGATCAGACGCCGAGGTATCAGCAACATCATCTACTACTTCTATGAATATATAGAGATTATCTTCATCCCACATTGCTCTGGATCTTGTGAAATGTTCATTAATGGATAGATCCGGACCTATTAATGGCTCACCACTTGCCGTAGTATCAGTGCCTCCTGCTTCAAGTGAATCCATCCTTGTAGCCGTAACACATTTCCAAACATCATCCAATGCGCCGTCTATTTCAGGTGCTTCTAAAGTGTAGGGAATCAATAATACACCATCTGCATCTTGAGTAGTAACTTCTGCATTTAAGCTACCCGTTACAATTACTACAAATGAAATCAAGGTCGCAACAAATATTAACTTTGATATCAACTTCATTTTATCCTCCATAATTTAAAAAAGTTAAGTGATTACAATTTTTCGCGCAGTCCCTTTCTTCATATATTCTATGGAAAAAGGGACTATTCAAATTAACTTGTTACAATCTGACATATTCTACCTCCTTTCTTTTTTGTCTTTTGTTTAAAATACTTACTTGAACCAAATTAACTGCACTAAATTTCGATTCTACTATCCTTCTCAGAAAAGCCCCATATCTACACGAAAAATACGGTAAGGTCTGTCATCAGCCGCATCCGCAGCATTTACACCAATTGTTTTCCCTCTATTAATATACATGTATCTACCATTTGTTTCCCAGGCGAATTGGTCAGCCGTTGGTTCAAGTATATCTCTATTAAAATACATTGACATTGCCTCACAACTACCATCAGGATGCACTACAGCAAAAGGGTCTGTCGTATTAACATTAGTGCCTGTATTTTTTATCCCAACAATTAAATCACCGCGTGAGTCAAAGGTTATTGATGTGAACTCATTTTCAGAAAACTCCCCGGCATCAGCCCAATCAAAATAAACATGCTTTTCACCAAGACTTCCACCACTTTTTATTTCATTTCTCCATATAGCCCAGCTCCCTGAATATTTGATAGCCAAATAAACATAGCCGCTATATACTTTAACCGATAAGATATCATAATCATCAGTATATCCTCCAATAAGAGTACATTCTCCTTCCGAATTTATACGAACCAAACCCTTATCCGCTCCACCATATAAATAATAATTACCACCTCCATCGTCAAAAAAATCAAAATAAGCGATATCTTTATCTGGTTTTGCCCACTCTGTTGCCACCGCAGTATTCGCATCCAATTTATATATAATGTCATCATCTACCGCTACATATAATTTACCGTCTGGTCCAAATTTTATATCTGTAAGACGTCGGAAAGCTCTACTTAACTGAGCACCAACTTGTTCATACTTTGAATTGCTTAAAACTTTATATAAATATCTACCAATTGTAACATATAGATCATTATCCTTACTCACTGCTATACCTGTAATATCGTTTACCTCATTTCTAAAATCTCCAAAAGGAATTTCTACTTCTGTTATTTTATATCCTGGAAATTTCCCTACCCCATTATATCTATTAGGTACAACTACTTTTACATCAGCTGAATCTGAAAATATATTGGGTCTGTAAAACACTATTTCTGATTCAGAAGCTGATTTAACATCCATAAGTTGATTTTTATAGTAGACTATATTTGAATCCTTTATAGGAGAAAAATTTTCTCCAAGTATTATTATTTCGTTCACTCCGCCAATTGCAGAGTCGGGGTCAACATTTTCTATAGTAGGTGGTAGTCCATAGTCCACATCCGGGTTCCAAATCGCAGGAGGTATATTTTGTTCACAGCTAATAATTATCAACATTACAATAAAAGTTGAAGTTATGGTAATTTTAAAATTATGACTAAATAGCATATTTCCACCTATTATTTATAACGAAAAACGAACTGTAAATTGGCTGACATTTCCAAATACTCCAAAGGGTATAACGGCATAATCAACAGCAATGCCGAATTTCCTGATACCTGCACCGAAAGATATATCATTTTCATCATTGCCAATTATATATCCGCCCCGTAGGCTAAGTATATCCAAAAAAGAATAATCCACCCCAATTTTGATCTGTTCATCATGAGAACGAGGATGTGTTGCATCTATTGCCATTAGCAGACTATTTCTACTGTTTGGTTTAATGATATCCATTAAATCCATTGAAATACCAATTGTAAAATTTAGTGGAAGCTGAAAACTTTCTTTCTCATATTTAATATCGTTTGAAAAGTTTTTGACTGACATTCCAAAAGCGAGACTTTTAAAACCTGTTTCCAAATATGTTCCAAAGTCGAATGCTATACTACCGGCATTTTCATTATTTAACTCCAATGAATCATTCTTTTCTATCACTGTTACACACTTCCCCAAATACTGATGAGTTGATCTTATATGAGTACCGATTGACAATTTATCATTAAGCCTTTTAGCATATCCAACACCTAAGGCTAAAGCCGAGGGCTCAAAAATCTCTGTATCATAATACCCTTCACTATTAGCCCAATTGATAGTTCCCTGTAATTCTCCATAATTAACAGATTGCAGGGAAAGACCAAAAACTCCAAAGTTTCCCGCACTGGGTTGTATGCATATACTAATAGTAGTATGCTTAATATCCGCAATCCATGAATTATTACTAAAGGTTATATCGAAAAAGCCCTCTGTTTTAGCCATTGTTGCTGGATTATAAAAAAGGGAGCTGGAATTCCCTTCCACTGTAGTCATAGCTTCTCCCATGGCAGTTGCTCTGGCATCTGATTTAACACTTAAAAACTGAAATCCAGTTTGAGCTATTTTTTCTTTGCCAAATAATAATAATGGAAACAGAAATATTATCACTGATACTAATTTTACTATTTTTTTCATAATCCTAGTATCTCCTTTTTGTTATTTCTACTAATTTATTATTCACCATAGAGCATTACTAATCTAAAATTATTACCTAAACCGGGATCAGAAACATGTAAATGGATTAAATAGGATTTCTGGTTAATTTCATATTTATCCTTATTTCTAATCTTACAAATTGGATGTCTATTGGTTGCACCACCTGTAGTATCTACCACGACACAAGCATATTTCTCTATTGTTTCTAATGATATTGTCGAAGGTAGTAGGTTAGCTTTTTCACCATTACTATTATAAAAATCTATACTAATATTGGCGTTAAGATTTAATGCTGTTAGGTCCCATGTGGTAAAGCAATATAGATATCCACTTTCTCCTGAATTAAAAAATACATAACTATCTTCACTATCTTTACTATGGTTTATTAAAACAGTGGTATCAGTGTAAACAGTGTCTAACTTGACTTTTAGTGAGTCGAAATTTCCAGCAATAATTATAGAATCACTCGAATCTGCCCACGCATCGCTAACAAGGGTATTAATTATATATGGATTAGCAGAATGGTATAATGCTTTGTCACTTAATGTATCTACCAAATTTCTTGTTAAATAATAATAGGCATTTGCATCTAATTCAGAAACAGGCGCCTTTTCAAGCTCCTGGTATTGCTCAGGTAAAAAGTCCTCACAACTCAATAAAATTAATAATGTTATAAATACTGAAATAATATTAAACTTCTCTTTAGTTAAAATTCTCATATTCGTTCCCCCATCCTTTTATCATCGGATAATTACAAATTTGCGGATGGTATTCTCTCCTTTTTTAAATCCATCCCCATCCTTTGTCACTTCGAAATATGCAATATAAAGACCACTCACTACCAGCTGTTCTGACGAGGTTAGCGAATCCCATAATTCATCCCCACTTGTATCAGTATGGTTGATAGTCTTAACTAAATCCCCTCTTTCTGTATATATCTTTATTACGCAATATGGTGGTAATCCATAAAAAGCCAGTCTGTCAGGTGTATCCAAGCCAAATTGCATTTTTCTTGCTCTTATATTATAAGGATTTGGTACTATACGAAGATCATCAAAATTCTTTCCCGCTTCTCTTTTTAAACTAGCAGGTAAATTCGTCATTGTATAAAATTTACTACTTTCCAGGGGTATTCCTGTTTGGTAATCATTTTGCGAGCCATCATCCTTAGTTACAATATAATAATAATAGTCGAATCCTCTTTTGGGACTTGTATCTATATATTCATTAACACTATTATCACAAGACCATATCATTTGATAAATATTACAGGGGTCGCCTTCTGTACGATAGATTCGGTAGCCATTAAAATATGTCCAGTCTTCAGCACTATTTGACCATCTTAGCGTAATTTGATTTCCTCCTGCTTCCACAAAAAATTCATCTGGAGGGGGAGGTGGCTGTGGTATAGATTTATTCTCATTATAAATCTTATTATAAGTATCAATCGCTCTTCTAAATGTTTGCATTAAAGAATCTTCCCCTGTCCAAACACATTCGTTTTTATATTCATTGCGATCATTTGTTGTACCTCCTACAGGAAGAGTAAAAGGGGCTAAGTTATTAAACCAATTATATGTGATAACTCTGTTTAATGGTCTATCTATACCTGCAACAGCTTCAGCTAATACAATACGAACACTATCGCCGGGTTCAAGTGTATAACCCGTGAATCCCTGGCCCTGGATATAACCCCCGGCATCATCACCCCACAAATTGGCAAAACTTTCAACAACTTGTTCCGCATGTGTTTGTTCAGGGTGTCCAGCAGTACAAAATTGATAGAGACGAGTCATATGTTCTTTATTATATTGATCAATTCCTGATTGTGCATCCCTGTCTGCACCAAGAAACTTTGTAGTTGTAGGTTGATTTCTATCATTCTCTTTATTGTCTGCAGCTTTATCTGCATGAAGTGTAACCGTTCCGACAAAACCCACACCAGACATAATTGTACCATTATCATGGTCAGGATGTCCCACATCCTCATCCCAACCGGGACTTTGTGAATGAGGGCCATACCATGAATATTGAGCATTAAAATCTACGGGGATATTATGAAAATATGTGTTACTTCTTCCAACATTGGGACCTACGCAATGGTTTACCGCATTTCTACCCCAGTTTATGCCGCTATATGCGCACCACTCTTCTTCAATTGACTCCTTAGCAAAAGCATATCTGTACTGGAAGTGAAAAACCACATCGTTTAATGTAGGAACAGGCTCCATTATATGCTCTTCTCTGTCGTATATTCCAGTATTTTTGAATATATATTCATAAATAAAATAATTATTATGATTTTGTTGAGAAAATGCCAGAATTTTACGAGTAATATCAACTCCCATTGAACTATGTAATTTGTTTACTATCATTCTGTCAGCTATTAGATCAAGATTTATCTCATCTAATTTATCTCTATATTCCATATCAGTTGCGGGTACTCCATCTACATAAACTTTAGGATGGTCATACTTTCCAACCAATTTGAATTCATAAGGCATTAATTGATTCAACAAGTTTACAGCCCTTGGACCAGCTGCGACTACTTTATGAGGATAAGTTTCTCCCGTTACAGGATCAGCAAAATTTGTTGTTCCAATATGTAGTGCTTTAGAGGCACAGTGCTGTTTCCATTCATACTGTGCCCTATACCTTAAACCATCATTCTGATCCTCTTGAAGAACCGCAGTAATTCTTTCTCTTCTTCCATATTCAGCTTCTGCTCCACCATTTGCAAACCAGTTTTGTAGATCCCCAACCATCATCCATTTAATCTCTTTTGGTCCGGTAGTAACTTGAGTATAACCAAAGTTTTGAAACAAAAGGAAAAGGAATAAAACTAAAAGTGGCTTTTTCTTCATTCTCATCTTCAAACCCTTTTTAAATTATATCTTAAAAGATACGGTTAGCCCGAAAAAGACCCCTCTCGGATTGAGGAAGTTGAAAGAGGTCTGATTAGGCATATCGATATATGCTTTATCTTCGAGAATTTTGTTCATCTCACTATCTGGTACTTTTCCCCAATCAGCCATTTCGGAATCAAATCTATTATAGGTTTCATTAGTCTTATTATAATAAATAGCCCGTTCGCTAATGTTTTCTGTAGGTAATGAGCCAACTATTTCTATAGGTTGAAATTCAACTCCATGTTTTCTGTAATCACCGGCTCGATCGTTTCCCACAATATTATTGTATGCATTACTTTTTGATAAATGTAATGACTCCATATAGTATATGTAATCGTTGGAATCCCAAAAACTAGCACCGGAAAGTCTCTTCATATTAAATAAATTTAATATATCAGCAAAAATAGTAATGTTAACTTTTCTCAGAGGAAAGATTTTTCTAATTTTAAGATCAGCATTAAAAAAATCCCTTACCTGTACGTTATTGTTAATATCCACTAAATTATTAGGATTCCATGTAATAAATTGTCCTGCTTGCCATTCTCCTAATAGGTTGATAGACCAATTTGTAAATAATTTTAAACCGAAGATATCTGGCCCAAAATCGGAAGGCGACAAGAAAGTAATATTTGCATTTCCATGAGGCTGCGGAACAGGTTTATTTTGATAAAAATTACGTGTATTTTCATTATATCTTTTTTGCTCTGTTGGGTTTTCAAAGACTGCGGGTTTACCAAATTGGCCATAAGTTTTTGCCTGATATGTATAGGTTAAAAATCCCCTTAGCCATTCTCCTTTACTTTTTCTGAGTGTTATTTCTAATCCTCTAATGTCTTCATAGCTATCATTGTTTGCCTTGCTATAAACCACTGAACCGCTGATATTCTGATATGTTGTTAAAGCCTGTTGATTCGTAATATCGTTATAAAATGCTGATAGACTTACCAAATAATTATTTAAAATAATATGGTCGTACCCTAATTCATATGATACTGTTGCCGCTTGCTCTAATCCTGGGTCTCCATAATGTTGAAGGGGGCCTGTTGTTGAACGACCTATTCTAAAAATTTGTTCGTAAGCGGGCATTTGTTTAAAATGTCCATAATTAAAATATAATTTAGAATTACGTGTTATCGGATGGGAAACACCCAAACGAGGACTTAAAGCGATATCTGGTTTCACTTTCTCCGCACCGTAATCTTTACCTTCTTCATATTTTGGGCCGAAGAATTCCTCATCAAATATATCTTTTCCTTCTCTGTAAACCCATTTGGTGTTTGGATCACTATAATCTAATCTGAGACCTAAATTAACAATAAACCCATCTGCTTCATATTTATCCTGTATATAAGCAGCAAATCTGCGTGGATTTTCCTTATCCTTAACAAATTCTGATGAACCAAAAGCTTTGTTGATATAACCAAAATCAAAATTCAAAGTGTAGTAAGAAAAGTCAAATCCTGCCTTGATTTGGTTCTTGAAACTAATTTGATTTGTGTAGTCGAATTTGATAGAGAGAGAGGAATTGGAGCTTGAATCTCTTGCAGTTGAGCTGTGGCCTCCAAAAAACATTCCCGTTATTCCCGTGGTTGGCTCTGAGGACCATCCAAAAGGAGATTCATCTACAGAATATCCTGGGACTATTTCGTACAATGTCTCTGTATCTCTTTCTTCTATTGGACCAGTTAAGTAACTTCTAGATAGGTATTCTATTTTTGTCTCATAAAAGGACGTGGGGCTAATCGAATGCGTTAAATTAGCTGCCATAGAACTATAACTGGGCTCTGCTTGGGAATACCAGGAGGGGCAGAATATTCTGGTTGGTCTTTGCTCATCGGTCAATTTTGCTATCATAAATGGGGACCTTATATAGTAGGTTGGTATCCATATATTTGTTCCAGCTCTTCCCCAGATGCCAGGAGTATAGAATTGGCTATCATCACTATTTATCGCAACATCGTATTCTTTACCCAATATACCGCTAAATCGTAGTTTAGTTTTTTTATCTATATCAGCTGTTAATTTTAATGTTCCATTAAAGCTTAGATAATCATCTCTACTTAGGGGAATCAATAACATTTCCCTCTCCATACGAAAACTTGTAAAAAACCTGAGATTCCCAAGACTCTTACTAATAAAAGGTACAGGCCCTCCAAAACCTGCATCAATATTATAATCCGGTTCATCAAATTTTGGTCTTCTTCTATGTTCCCACATCCATACTCTTTGTGCAGCAATAGGAGACAGGTCGTCATCTGTATTAGAATTGGTTAATAAATTATTTGAAATCTTATTCCAACCATCAAATACAGGATATTGCCTTTGATCATATTTATCCCATGCTCCATTTTCCGTACCTTCCCAGCAAACTTCAGGATCTAAAAATGGCTTCATCCACATTGAATTTTCATCATAAGGAGAAACATAAAAATGTTTAGGTGTTGGAGGAGAATATCTTATTGTCATAGATCCACTATATTCACTTTTATTTCCTTCTTTAGTAATAACATTTATAATACCTGAACGAACCTGTCCATACTCTGCCTTAAAACCACCCTTTTCAAGTGATATTTCACTAACAGTACTTAATGCAATATTAGTAATTGGTTCGTTATTTCTAGGATCACGCAAAGTAATACCATCCATAATAAAAAGTGCTTCATTAGCTTCACCGCCACGGATAACAAATCCATCATCTACGCCTGCTTGAAGAGTCACTGCTTCACTTATAGAAGAAACCGGTAAATCTTCAACTTCATTAATAGTAATTGATGTAACACTGGTAGACACGTCTTTCTTTACTAAATCTCTAACAGCAATTACAACTACTTCTTCACCTCTGATTAGTTCTATCTTCATTTTTGCATCAAGTCTGGTTGTTTGGTCTATTCTTACAAGCACTTCCTTTTCTAAGATATCTGCATATCCTATACATGAAAATCTAACAGTATAAGTACCAGGGGGAACATTAAGGATGGTATATTGCCCTTCTGTATTAGTGGCAGCTCCCAAACCTATATCTTCAACAATGACATTTACGCCAATAATAGGTTCTCCGGTTTCCTCACTAACTACAATCCCTGCAATTTTGCCAGTCGTTCCAGCTATTGCTATCTGCACTACATACAGAACTAAAAGGGAAAAAACACATATTGTGCATTTTTTACTTTTACAGATCATTTATTTGATCTCCTCTACTAATAGTTAAATTATGTTGATTTTCGAACAATTAATTCTGTTTGAAGGACTTTACTTACAGGCTCTATATTCATATCATTTATTTGTTTGATAAGAATTTTTGCTGCTTCTTTTCCAAGATCATAGGCTGGTTGTCTTACAGTAGTTAAAGGCGGATCAACCAAAGAAGTTTCCGGGTTGTCACTGAATCCGACTAAAGCAATATCTTCGGGAATTTTTAGGTTTGCCTCTTTAATTTTAATAAAAGATCCAATAGCTACAGGATCGGTTACAGCAAAAACAGCATCTGGTCGTTTTTCCGGCGGCATTTGCAGAAATGTTTCAATCTCATTTCTGCCATCTTCCTCATTTAGGCCACCCCGGATAATATAATCCTCTTTGACGGGGACACCGTGATGATTCAGCGCATCCAGATAACCCTTCAGTCTCAATTTACCAATAGACAGATTGTCCGGACCCGCAATATGGGCAATTTTTTTATATCCTTTTTTTATGAGATAATCAACCGCATTAAAAGCTCCTTCATAATCATCGACGACCACTTTGCTGGCTTTCGGATTGTCCCAGGTCCGGTCAAAAAATACAGTTGGTATTTTTCGCTTTTGAAGAGATTCAAAATGATCAAATGTTCTAGTTGTCTTGGAAACAGATATCAATAAACCGGCAATACGTTGTGAAATTAGCATTTTGATATTTCTAATCTCCCGTTCATATTTTTCATCTGAATGGCAAATTATTATTGTGAATCCGGCTTTTTCTGCAACATCTGTTATTCCTGCCATTATCGAAGCAAAAAAGTAATGCCTCAACTGAGGTACTATAACGCCAATTAAATTTGTTTTCCTTTTTTTAAGAGATTGAGCGATTGTATTGGGGGAATAGTACAATTCCTCTGCCAATGCTATTACTTTTTCCCTGGTTTTTTTGCTAACATCAGGGTGATTTCTCAAAGCTCTTGAAACTGTCGATGGGGTAATATTTAATTTTTTTGCTATATCAATTATTGTTACATCTCTCACTCAACCGCCTTATTTCTAGTTGTAAACATATGGAAATTGAAAAAAAACTATTAAAAATTGTATAAAACTGCTCTTTTTCCTCAATAAAAATACTTGACATTTTCTTATAATTATCTCTTAATATCAACCTTGCCGGCAACGTTGGTTATTTTAAATAATAAAATTTTTAATGTCAAGTATTTTTTTTCGTGAATTAGCTACATTCCCGAAAAATGGGCGTAGTGTCACGTCACGCTTGTAATGCCGTATAGAATATAGTAAATTACTTCATCTAAACAATGGAGTAATTATGAAAAAGTACAAAGTGACATTGACAAAAGAAGAGAGGCAAGAATTAACCTCCATAATCCAAAAAGGAAAGCACAGATCCCAAAAAGTCTTAAACGCTCTTATTCTTGTAAATTGTGATGAAGGTAAGCATCAACAAAATCGATCAAAGAATAAAGAGGTCTCAAGTATTTTACAAATTAGTATGAGGAAAATTGATCGGGTAAAAAAGTGTTTTGTAGAACACGGATTAGAAATTGCTTTAAATGGGACTAAGGGACAAAGGTTCTATGAAAAGAAAGCTGATGGTGATTTTGAAGCCCACCTGATTGCTTTGAGTTGTAGCGCACCGCCGGAAGGTTTCGCCCGATGGTCGTTAAGATTACTTGCGGATAAGGTTGTCGAATTACATTACGTTGACAGCATTTCCCATGAGACGATACGCCGCGTACTAAAAAAAACGAAATTAAACCTTGGCAGAAGAAGGGCTGGATAATTCCACCGGATCAAAACAGTGATTTTGTTGCTCATATGGAAATGGTTCTGGATGTTTACAAGCAACCCTATAACAAGAAATTTCCGGTTATCTGCATGGATGAATCTCCCAAGCAATTGATCAAAGAAAGGCGGCATCCACTAAGTGCATATCCGGGAAATTTAGAAAAATATGATTATGAATATGAACGATGCGGAGTATGCAATATTTTTCTGGCAAGTGAACCATTAACAGGTCAAAGATTCGTGAGAGTCAGAAAAAGAAGAACTAAACAAGTTTGGGCAAATTTTATTGAATATATTGCCAGAAAATATCAGCATGCTGAGAAAATCATTTTGGTGATGGACAATCTCAATACACATAAGCCCGGTTCTCTATATGAAGTGTTTTCACCGGAAAAAGCGAAAAGATTGTGGGACAGATTTCAATTTGTATATACGCCTAAGCATGGTAGTTGGCTGAATATGGCCGAGATTGAACTAAATGTCTTGAATGGGCAGTGTTTGAATAGAAGAATTGATAAAATTTCAACTGTGATTAAAGAGTGTAATGCATGGCAAGAGTACCGAAATAATAAAAATGCAACGATAAACTGGCAGTTTACAACAAAAGATGCTCGAATTAAACTAAAGAGACTTTATCCGACTTTACAGAATTGACATAACAGTAGTACAATTATAACTAATTGCTAAATACTGATAAGTACCGTTAGCCAACCCATCAACAGTGGGTGTAAAGTCCTTATCATGAGGATTTGACCAATCGTCATCTGCTCTATCATAATATCTAATTCAACCTAATTTTTCATAAATTTTTGACACTACCTTTAACTTAATTTTTATTAATTTTCAAAATCCTGAATTTGCTTTAAAACGGTAATTTTTTAGCCCGGAGTAAATACTCATCGATTTACCCCGGGTTTATTCTTTGAAAATAAACATTTAAAACCACTCCTTTCCATAATTTGCATATTTTACCTTACAACGAGACATTTTTAGTAATTTACCACCCCCTTATAATTGTCAAGAACTTTTTTGTTTAACCCAATAAGCTTACTTCAAATGATTCTACATATTGCAAATACGTGTAGAGATACGATATATGCTCGGCATACTATTATGAAATGTTGAGAAAATCAGCTATATTAAAGATATATTATGAAAATGAATAGGTTTAATAAAAATAAATCTTACAATAAATTACTACCCTTAACTCCAAAAGCGTATTTGGAAGCAAAAAATGAAAACTTTTAGCCTGAATTATTCATCCCGATCATCGGGACTTTTTATGAATTCACCAGTTATAACAAAAACTAAAAGTATTCAATATGTCTGAAGTGAAAACATCAAAGAAAAGTAAAAATCAGTCAGGTTGGTTCTGGGTCCCCAGTCTGTATTATGCTGAGGGAATTCCATATATAGTTGCGATGGTAGTGTCTGTTGCAATGTATAAAACGCTGGGAGTACCAAATTCCAAGATAGCTTTTTGGACAAGCACTCTATATCTTCCATGGGTTATTAAGCCTTTATGGAGCCCGGTTATTGAGGCATTTTCAACAAAGAGGAATTGGATATTCATTGTGCAGCTAATACTCGGATTTTTATTCCTTGGAATTGCTTTTACTATACAACTACCGTGGTTTTTCACTATCACTCTTGTAATTCTGTGGTTTCTGGCTTTTTCTTCTGCCACTCATGACATCGCAGCTGATGGATTTTATATGCTCGGACTCAATAAACATCAGCAGGCATGGTTTGTGGGTGTTAGGAGTACATTTTATCGTTTTGCGATGCTTACAGGGCAAGGACTTTTACTTATCCTTGTTGGATTCATTGAGACAAATACAGGTCTCGAATCAATTGATATCAATGTTTTTTCGGTTACTGATAACCAATCGCTAAAAGTTGTAAATATGAATTCTCTGAATCTTTCTATACGAGAAGGAGAATTAGAGATTATTTGTGTACCGGATATTTTGGTGATTGAAGCAATCCCAAGAAAAAGCTCTGAGGTTGATTCCATTGTTTCCTATGCAGAAAATTGGAATGTTGAACAGGGACACATTGTAAGAGATAATAAAGAGATAAAGAAAAATACTTTTTTGGTACAGATAGGTAATATATTCAAAAAACCGATAGATGGTTTAGGTAACTTTATACGAAGACATTTTGGGGAAAAGAAGGTAGAGAAGAGAGATTATGTTGGAAATGTTGGCACACTCTATTTTCATCTTTCGAATGTACTTGAGGAAGGAAAAGAAGTTGTTGTTATTTTCGGTAGAGATTCTGGTGATAAAAGCATTTCACTTTTGCATGGAAATCGACTGATATTTTCTGAAAAAAATTGGAATAAGCCGGCAATAGCGGTAATTCAGTTAGATATCAATCTAAAAACCGCAACAGAGTCAATTTTCCAGGCACGAGCAGGTAATACTCCTTTGGCGTGGTCATTAATTTTCGCTGCTTTAGGAATACTATTTATAATTTTCTTTGTGTATCATAGATTTATACTTCCCTATCCTGTTTCTGATCGCCCTGCCATACGAGATAAATCTGAAACTTTCTTCGCTGAATTTTTTCGGACATTTGTTATATTTTTCAAAAAAGATAATATTTGTATTTATATTTCTTTTCTGCTTCTTTATCGTTTATCCGAATCCCAGCTGGTAAAACTTGCTCAACCCTTTTTATTAGATGCTCAAGAAGTAGGAGGTTTGGCTCTTACTACCGGGCAAGTAGGATTTGTTTATGGTACCGTTGGAACAGCGGCACTTATTATCGGGGGTTTATTAGGAGGATTTCTCGCTGCCAAACATGGGTTAAAAAAGTGGATGTGGTGGATGGCTGTGGCAATTAACCTTCCTAATGCAGTATATATTTATTTATCATATACTCAACCCGATAGTTTATTAATTATTAATATATGTGTTGCCCTTGAACAGTTGGGATATGGCTTTGGTTTTACAGCATATATGCTGGTAATGATTTATATTGCAGAAGGAGAATTTAAAACCGCACATTTTGCTATAACAACAGCATTCATGGCTCTAGGAATGATGATTCCAGGAATGTGGAGTGGATGTCTGCAGGAGCTTATTGGTTATCGGCATTTCTTTATCTGGGTATTTATCTGCATCATTCCAATATTTGTTCTTCTGAAATTTGTTAAGATTGATCCGAATTTTGGCAAGAAAAAGGAAAGGTAACAGATAAAAAATTGAACACTGGTAACACGAATTAACAATGATTTGCAATCTTTCAGTTCTTTCAATTTGTGATTTACCTCATAGAGACCCCTTTGGGGCAATTTGATATTTTAAATTTACAATGTACGTTTTTGTGTCTTTATGACTTTGTGACAGGTTTAAAATAAAGAAGCGAGATTTGGATCAGACAACTGGGTTTCAAACAATCGATTTTTCAATTTACGTTATTACTACTTGTTGGTTTAATGATATTTGCATTCTACAAAGGAGTTCACGTTAGTTACAATGGATCAATATTTACTAGTCCAAAAAAAAATGCGGTGAAGTGGGGTTTTTTGCAGAGTTTTGTCAACTCTTTCGTTAATTGTCATTCCTTCTCTTTTTGGGATTACACTAATTATTCATTGAGTATAGTATATATTAATTGTTTGTTCTGTAACATTATTAATGAGTAACTTTTCTAAGTATGTTAAAAAAGGATAGATATATTTTCGTAATTATTATTCTAACTTCGCTTATATTCTCTCAGGAGTTAAACCTTCAATACTCAAAGATAATCAGGTTAAATCCAGTAGAAGAGAGCAGCCTCGTCTATACCGGTTTATATTTGCTGGTTCAAAATAAATTTAAAACTATAAAAAACAAAAAGCTGGCTGTTGTTTTTAGTTCTACCTGTTATACTCGGAATGGCAGGCATATTTTAAATGTTATGAAAAATGAATTTACAGGACAATTATTAGTTTTTATACAGGTACTGGAATCAGTGATTGAAACCCAATCGTCAGGTTTAATTTTTAGTAAACTTGATCCCGTAAGTAAAACAAATGTTCTGAACATTGCTCCCGGCAAATTGAAGATAGAATATGAAGATTTAAAAGGTTGCAACCTTTTACTTTATGACCTGCAAGATACAAGAATTCCCTGGAAAGTGCTAACTAAAAAATTAGTAACTGTAGAAGGGGTATTGTCTTACTGTGGTTTATTTTTTGCCGAAAATACGAATTTAAGTTACGGGTACGGTACATAGAGTCCCTATGAGTTAATTGGAGCACCCTGGATAAGTGGTGATAGATTAATTTCAAATTTGAATAGCTAAAATTTTTCAGGAGTGGAATTTTCAAAGATAGTTTTTACACCGGGTAGAATAGGAGAAGTGTGTACTGAGCCCATTTATCTGGGAAGGGAATGTTCAGGAGTGAGATTAAAGATTACAAATAGAAATACTTATGAGCCAATACTCGTTGGCAGCTATATTACTGCTATTATAGCACAATTCTATCCCCATCATTTTAAATGGCTAAATCCTGATGATATTGATTACATTTTTGGAAGTGACGAATATCGAATGATGGTAGAATTGGGAGGAAATATAAAAAAACTTTATCCGGTTTGGAATGCGAAATTGACGGAGTATATAAAAATAAGAAGCAAATATTTTGTTTATTCTGAGGATTAAAAAATAAATTTTGGTTTTAAGACCTTTTATTCATTATATTTACAATCAATGATATAAAAATAAATTATAATTTTTATTTTACTGTTTGATAGTTGAGGGTAGAGGAAAAAAGGCAGTGTATTTTCAAAAACACTGGACTTTTCAAATTTTAAATAGAAAAAAAGGAGAAAAACATGAAGAAAATAAGTATCATGTCGCTGTTGCTAGTTTTTTTTGTTAGTATTGTATTTGGTGGTGGTATTGTAACGAATACAAACCAGAGTGCCGCGTATGTTCGCACATTAAACAGAAATGCTTCAACATATCTGGATGCGGTATATTTCAATCCTGCAGGTCTTACAGAGATTGAAGATGGATTTTATATTGGTTTAAGCAACCAATCAATATGGCAGACAAAAAAGGTTGTTAATGATTATAAGGGAACGATTCCTCAAGTCGGAATACCTTATGGTCTGAATGAAGACACCTACACGGGCGATGTCAAAGCTCTAATATTTCCAGATTTGTATTTAGCTTACAAAATGGGAAAATTTGCTTTATCTGCCGCAGTAATGCCCATTGGTGGAGGTGGAAGTGCTGATTTTGCCAAGGGATTACCCTCATTTGAGATGCCCGTGTCTGATTTAGTGCCGGGATTAGCAGCACAGGGCGTTACTGAATATGACATGGATGCAGCTTTTGAAGGTTCTTCCATCTATCTCGGGACTCAGGCAGGAGTGGCATATAAAATTAATGATATGCTCTCTGTTTCAGTTGGTGGAAGATATGTCTCCGCTTTAAATAGCTATAAGGGACACTTGAAAAATATTGCTATAAATATGGGTGGTACATGGATTCCTGCGTCAACATTTTTTACAGGCGCTGCTACTTCTGCTTCCAATGCTGCATTAGGTCTTCAGCCGCTTGTTGATGGTGGGGCAGGAGGCTACACACTTGCTCAAGCACAGGGCGCTGGATATTTAACAGCAGCACAAGTTGCTGAGCTCGAGGGTGGCTTACAGCAATCTGGAATTGACCCTAGTGGGTATACTATTAATGATGTACAGAATTCCTATAATGGAATTTCTTCAGCAATGACAAATAGAGCTACCGAAGTTGGTGATAAAGAAGTAGATGTAACTCAAACTGGTTCTGGATTTAGTCCAATTATTGGGTTGAATATTACTCCTGTTGAAGGCTTAAACATTGGTTTTAGATATGAATTTATCACTAAACTTGAATTAGAGAATGAGACTAAAGAAGGTAAAGATGCCGGAATGGATGAGTTCAAGGATGGCGTTAAATCCCATGCTGATATGCCAGCAATGCTTGGTCTTGGTATAGCATATAAGGTAACTCCTCAATTGAGAGCTGAAGCTGATTTTTGCTATTATATGAATAAAGGTGTTGACTGGGATGGAAGAGAAGAGAATGTGGAAAATGATTATGAAGCCGGTGTCGCATTTGAGTATGCTGTTAATGAAAAGTTAAAAGCAAGTTTTGGATATTCATATTCTAAGAGTGGTGCTCTAGAAGATTATCAATCTGATATTAGTTATAGCCTTAGTGCTAATACAATTGCTTTAGGTGTTGCTTATACTCTCTCACCAAAGATTAATATTGATTTTGGCTTTCTAAATGCTTTCTATCAAGAAGGACAGAAATCTTTTGAGTATTTATTAAGTGATATGCCTATTCCGGTAACTGAAAAATATAACAAAACGGCTACGGGCTTTGCTATTGGAATCAATTACAGTTTCTAATTTTTAGTGTATAATCAATTCTATTATTTGATTTCGTTTTGATTAAATGAAAAACAGGAGAGACTATTCAATAATCTCTCCTGTTATGTTTTTGAGGGTAATATGAAGAGAATTATTGTTTTCGCAATAATCCTGGTGTTTTTAAATACAGGATTATCACAATCTGAAAAACGAACTGGTTGGGGATGGGGAGGAGTTCCCGCTCTGAATTACAATGCGGATGAAGGATTTGGATATGGCGTTTTAATGAACTTTTTTAATTACGCGGAAGGCGGTTATTCTCCCTATTATTTTAAAATTAATCCGATAATTTTTGCAACAACAGGTGGAAAGCAGGATCATACACTTTTCTTTGATTCACCCTATATTCTCGGTCACGGACTTCGCTTAAATGTTAGATTTCGGTATATATTGGAAAATTATTATCCCTATTATGGATTGGGGAATGATTCGGAATTTAATCCCGATTTTATCGAAGTTGATGATGAAGGAAATCCTCTATATACACTTCACGGTAAGTACTATTATACTTTTAAAACTAATCAGATAAAACTTTTTGCCAATTTTCAGAAAGCATTTATTTATCGAAGTAATAATAAACCTTTAATTTCAGGACTTGCCGGGTTTGGGTTTGTAAATGTATCTAATTCTTTCAATAAAAATAATAATATAAAAACAAAACTTGAATGTGATTCTTTGACAATTACTAAAAAAGAGTTTGATGGGGGGATGAACAGTTTCTTGAAATTTGGACTTATCTGGGATACAAGAGATAATGAACCGGCACCGAATACCGGTATGTGGACTGAAATTTTGGCTGAATGGTACACAAAAGTAATTGGAAGTGATTACGATTTCTTGCGTTTGACTGTTACCGATCGAAGATATTTTCAGATATTAGAAAAATTAGTGTATGCAAATCGTATTGTTTTTGAGAATATTTCCGGTGATCCGCCTTTTTATATGCTCTATCCGTACGGGAGTTCTGTCAAAGCGGATGAGGGGCTTGGCGGATATCGCTCCTTGAGAGGGGTATTTAAAAATAGATATATTGGAACCACCAAAGTTTTTATGAACATGGAACTGCGTTATAAATTTTATGAATTTTCTATGTTTAATCAGAATTTCTATTTAGCTATGAATCTTTTTTATGATGTAGGGCGAGTATGGTACGATAAATCCTTGAATAATTTATCAAATTTGCACTCTGGCAAAGGAATTGGACTGCATGTTGCATGGAATGAGAATTTTATAGTATATGGCGAGATAGGATACTCAAAGGAAGCAAAAAGCCAATTGTATATTGACATTGATTATCTCTTTTGATTGACCATTGACCATTGACCATTGTCTATTGACTATTGATGATTAGCGGCTTGTTCTTCAACTGGCGGATTGAAGATTGAAGACTTTTCCATCTTAATGAAATGTTGATGGATTGACAATTTAAAAATGTAAAGTTAAAAGTGCCTAAAGTGAACTTGCCAAAGGCATCCGGCTACTGACGGAAAAGTGCCTAAAATGACTAAAGTAAAAAAATAGCTAATGACCAAACCCAAAGGGATGCATCCGGCATAATCAATCAGCAATAGACCCTGATACGCTCCTTCGTCGCTACAGGGCAAGCAATAGACAATCAACAATTGGTAATCCAAAAAATATTTAAAAAGGGTAAATTTGAGGTTAATCAAAGATAAAAAGGTCTTCGGCTGGGTAATGTATGACTGGGCAAATTCCGCATTTGCTACTACTGTTATGGCGGGCTTTTTTCCTATTTTCTTTAAAACTTACTGGAGTGCAGGAGCTAATGTAAACGAAAGTACTGCTTTACTTGGTTTTGCGAATTCTATTGCATCTCTTGTTGTAGCTTTAATGGCACCGATACTTGGTGCAATTGCTGATCAGAGTGCAGGGAAAAAGAAGTTCCTTATTTTTTTCGCATATATGGGTGCTCTTCTTACTGGTTGCTTGTTTATTGTGGAGTTTGGGAATTGGATTCTGGCTGTAATTCTTTATGTATTGGGTACTGTAGGATTCTCCGGTGCTAATGTTTTTTATGATGGTTTATTAATGGATGTAGCAGATGAGAAAAAAATTGACTATGTTTCTGCTAAAGGTTTTGCGCTTGGTTATTTAGGTGGTGGATTGCTCTTTCTGTTGAACGTTTTATGGTTTTTAAAGCCTGGTCTTTTTGGATTACCGGAGGAAGCAACATCCATAATTCAGGATAAATTAACTAAAGATGCTGCTGTTATACGGATTGCTGAAGACAAAGATTTTACAATACCACCTGACATTTCTAAGGGAAGTGCAGTGACTACTAGTGTTTTTAAAACTCACTTTAAAGAGATTCCGCTAAATAAAGAAGAATATCACGATTATATCAAAGTAAAAATTATATTTCCAGAGGGAGTGAATATTACACTAATTGATAGTACAGTTTCTTTCGAAGGGTATAAAAAAGGAGATATACTTAAGTATAATCCTGCCGATTCAACATTTTGTATTACAAACCTTACCCGCCAGATTACGGAAAGTGATTCAATCCGGTTTATCTTAAATAATAAAATTACTTTTACCGATTTTAAGCAACAAACTTTATTAGGCGTAGAAGGATTGGAGAATCATTTTGGCAAAGCCAGTATTAAATCTGATTTCTTACAACCTCCGATAGAGTTTTTATCGATACGTATAAGTTTTTTATCAGTTGCATTGTGGTGGGCAATATTTACTATTCCATTAATTATGTATGTAAAAGAAAGAAGGAAAAGTAAGGAGAAAGTACGAAGAGTAAATTATATAAAAATGGGATTTGGACAGTTAAAACATACCTTTAATAAAATACGTCACATGAAAGTCGTATTTTTATTTCTATTAGCATACTGGTTATATATTGACGGAGTTGATACGATTATTCGAATGGCTGTTGATTATGGGATGTCAATAGGATTCCCTTCCAGTTCATTAATTGTTGCGCTATTAATTACGCAGTTCGTTGGATTTCCATCTGCTTTATTATTCGGAAAATTAGGTGAAAAATGGGATGTGAAAAAATCCATATTCATTGGCATAGCTGTCTATTTGTGTGTGACTATTTGTGGCGTGATGATGACACGTGTTGTGGAATTTTATGTTTTAGCTATTACTATTGGGTTAGTGCAGGGAGGTATTCAAGCTCTCAGCCGGTCATTTTATTCTCGATTAATCCCAAAGGATCAGAGTGCGGAATTTTACGGTTTTTATAATATGCTTGGTAAATTTGCAGCTATCTTTGGACCTGTAATAATTGGTGGCGTAGGACTTTTAGTTAGGCATGCCGGGTATTCAGCCAATATTGCTTCCCGAACGGGAATCGCTTCAGTTTCAATTTTGTTTATAGCCGGTGCAATTTTATTGTACTTCGTTGATGAGAAGAAGGGACAAAGTGAAGTAGAATTTCTCAGATTGAATAAAGGAAAACCTGGATAAAATAATTACAACTCTGGCTACGGGGCTCCTGCTCCGTAGCCTATGCGATATTTTTTGATTTATCTATGGAAACTAAAATAAATATTAACTCACTCAAGTTTCGCATAATCTTCCCATTCAATTTCGCAGACAACCTGCTTAGCGCATATAATATAAATGTATGTGTAATCGTATTATCACATAATAGCTCGTACGGGCGGCATGTCCTATTCCATAGGGATGCCTTTCCGAAGGAATCTTCGATTGGCATAGATTATCGAGGTCTCAAACCACAACTCCGATAGCTCCGAGGAGCCTCTGTTGAGGCAGTGACATGTAATTGATTAATATGCAAATACACCAACCCCTGTAGGGTTAAAATGTTTATTTATTCCCATTGCTATAATCATTTTCCCAGAGGGATGTCTTTCCAAAGGTCACATCCCATCCCGCAGGGATCCTCCGGAGGAGAACTCCTTTCCGGAGTAGTTGGTCTTATTCTTAGTTTAATGATATTGTTTAAAAGAAAGGTGCTAAGCATTAGTGGGCAATATCCGACATTTTGAACTTGACACGACACTGGTAATACGTGCACACAGACGCCGAATAAAAGATTTTCCGGCTATCGTTATTTTATTTATATGGCGTTAGGTGTCTCACCAGAGACCTCCGTTGAGGCGAAGCAGATTCGTTATAGTATTGGTTTTCTTGTCCAATTATCGTTTTCACAAATCTCAAACCTTCAACCGACGCACAATCTAAAAAAAATGTCATACATTTCGAGAGTCTTCAATTACAGTCAAAAAACGAAAGATATTCACAAACCCCAAAACGGCAACCAGTCGCTTGCCCAATCTGTTCGTAAAATCTATACGACCAATGCGCTGACTTTTAGGTTTTCGCAAACTTCTGATTATCCATAATTAAAAAAATATCTTCAAGTATGACGATTATAGACTATAACGCACCAAGATGAACTACCGCAAGTAAATACCATAAATCTATCCAATTCAAAAAACGTATAAAAACTCTAAAAATCTAAAATTTATCGAACAGCTCTTGCGGTTAGGTCAATCTGATTGTTATATGGCTTTTTTATTCAAAATTTAATTCTATATCCAAATTCTAATTGTAGACCATGGTTTCTTGTTGGATTGGGTAATGACCCAAGATCTGAACGATAATCATATTTATTTAAACCATAAAGATATTTCAGTTCAATTTTATAATTCTGTCGTTTAAACTTAAAATCTTTCGCAAACCCAATACATAATACATTATCAAATTTTGGATGATCTATAGGTTCAAAATCTTCATTTAACCCCTCGGATCCTTTAACATTCATATTAACCTTAAGCTTCCTTCCAATATCGTATCCAATTAGTAAATCAGCGATATCATGAATCTTAATACCAATAATTGAAGAAAATCTTATATAATGTGAATTATATTTATATTGTAAAGGATTAAAAGGACTTAGTGCAGAAAAATATGATTTAGATTGTTTATTTTTGTAATAAAATGAATTAGAAATATATATACTTCTAACTATTTTTGTTTCAATTGACATTCCTATTGAATACCCTAATGGATAACTATAATCATAATAATCTCCCGAAGTATTTGAAATTCTATTTCCATTAATTCCAAACTTAAGTAAAGGTGAAAGGTACTGTGAACTAAACACTTTTATTGGAAAAATGAATAAAAGAAAACTAATAATTATTGTATTTTTTACTATTCTATTCATAAAATCTTTATTCTTTATCTCTGGTCGCTTTTAATTACATATAACAACGTTTATCCGAATCGCGTAACTGACTATATCTGATAATAATATTGGATAAAATTCCAGCTACTCGGATTATAAGTTTATCAATTATAATTAAATACATTGTTTTTTCATATCATCTCTGGCAGTTTATTCGAGTCGCATAAAATCCCATTTGTCAAATAAACTTCCATTATTCAAAGTATCATAATGTATCAGCGGGACTGATTACACCTTGCCCACCTTGTTGAAGAACATGCGTATCCCATAGGGATCCCTTTGGGATAAATCATCGTTGTTTTCACATCGCTATGGCCTAACAACTCTTGAACTGTTCTGATGTCATAACCTTTTTGAAGAAGGTGTGTGGCGAACGAGTGCCTGAATGTGTGACAAGTTATATGTTTAGCAAGTCCGGCTTTCACTCTGGCCTCTTTGACATGTCGCTGCAGTATCCATTCTCCTTCATGATGCCGCCGTTTTATACCCGAACGTGGATCTGTTGATAATTCATTTGCCGGGAACACATACTGCCATCCCCATTCCTTAGCTGCATTAGGATATTTTTTCTCCAGCGCATCTGGTAAATACACTCCACCCAAACCATGAGATAAATCTGTTTCATGAATCTTTTTTACTATGTCCAGATGTCTGCGTAATGGTTCTTTGATCACATGAGGAAGCATGGTCAGCCGGTCTTTGTCGCCCTTGCCGGATCAAACAGTAATCTGGGTTTCTTTAGATTAGTGATGTTTTTCAAATAATTCATCTGGTCCCAATCAATAAAATTAAAAGTTTCTCCACGGATACCCGTACGTGATAGACAAACTTTCAAACCCATTTTGTGGACTTCTATTCATTTGATTATATTTTAATCATTAATTATTCTATTGTCAAGTCCTAATGAAACATCTTCACGATACGGCAATTCCCAGTATCCTTCTTTCTTATTACATCAACCTTCGGCAGGTTCAAGTGTTTTTTAATCATTATGTTTATCATACCCGTATATACCATTGTTAGGTGCGAAGCAGATTCGTTATGTGTTCTATATTTATTTCTAACTTTATTTTTTCAATTTCATTTTTAGCCACTTCTCTTAATTGAAAGACTTTCTCAATGATCGAACTTATTTTTTCAATTTCATTTTGAGAAGGAAGGTATATTAAAATATTAGAAAAATCTTCATCTGATAATGCTGGAATTGCTGCTCCAGTCCTATACATGAATACTTGCTTTAAAAATAAATCACTTTGAAAATAGTATAAAAGGTAAAAAGGATTTATTTTAAAATTTCTCAATACTCGAAAACCATTAGTACAAATTGCTCTATCAAATTCTTCTGTTACATATGCAGTGGCATGTTTACGACTTCCTATAGAGTTACCGGCAACTGCCGTGATAATATCTCCTGTTTTTAATTCATAGCTTGCCCTACTTGGCAAATCATTAGTAGGTAGTGTCGTCGAATTAATTATTTCAAATGACTTCGTATAGATGTCGGAAAGTTCGATGTATTCAACAATTTCATTCTGCTTTAAGCGTTTTGATTTGGTCTTTACAATCTTTGCCACCTCACAAAGCCTAACTGCTTTTAGCTTCATTAAATTCGATATTAACTTCCGATTTTCAGGAGAATAGTAATTATAATCAAATCTACTATTCAATTTAGCAGAGCTTATAGAAAATGATTTTTCAGATTTAATGCTAAATGTTTTTATAAATTGATTGTAATTATGGACGACTTCACTGAAGTCTTCATCAATTATTTTTTGTCCGTTTTCCACGATTACAATTCCATATTTATCCTTTTTGTAAATAGGGCTGCCATTTTTGTTTCCTGCATATCCGGTTTTTATTATTTTGCTGAAAAACACTTGTTTTCTATTTATTTCACCATTTTTCTTTTGTAAAAATAATAAAGATGCTTTAACCCCTGTCCCAAAAGGTATAAATGTTTCTTGAGGCAAAAGAACGACTCCAAGTATATTAGCCTTGTCTTTTATATATCTTCTCAAGTATTCCAATGAAGAATTCTCAAAATGCCCATTAGGTAAAACTATCCCAAGCCGACCACCGGGAAGAAGCAACTGCAAACATCGCTCAATAAATAATATTTCGGGGACTTGTCCTTTCAGAACATTATTGGATCTTATATAATCGTTACCGTATTTATCCCATTTGTGTCCTAATTCATATTTTGATAATAATTCGTAATTAGTAATTTTACCTTGTGTACCAAAAGGGGGATTGGTAAGAATGATATCAAAATAACTTTCTAAATTGGTTAAGTTTGCTTGCTGTTTATATTTCAGATTCAATTCTTTGATGTCGATTAATGCATTACTGCATAATATGTTAGGGTCAGCATTACACTCAATTAGGAACTTTATTTTAGCTATTTGTGATATACGGGAATTAATTTCTATTCCAAATATATTGTTTTGTACATATTTTTGAATATCTATATCCTTATAATTTTTTCTCATATACCTCAAAGAAGAAAATAAAAACCCACCTGTTCCACATGCGGGATCAATAATTTTTTCATCTGGTTTTGGTTGAATTATTTCAACACAAAAGTCTATTATCGGATCGGGTGTAAAAAATTGCCCACGCCCCCCTTTTGCATGACGACCAAGGAATTTCTGAAATGCAAGTCCATTTGCATCATTTTTGGAATTTTTAAAATTTATCGCTTGAAGTTTTTTTACAACAAACGCAAGAGACTGTATGCTCAATTTTAAGCAATCTTTACTATCAAAATATGTATCGTATTTTTGTTTGGTTTCTTCAAATAATTGATTAATTCGACTGAGGAATGAGCTTTGATCTTTGCCGGAATTTATTTTATGCGATTCACTATTTGAAATATAGAATGATTTCTTTTCTGCCTGTGTGTGCCCGCCTGTCTGCGAGCGTACTCGCTCAGGCAGGCACGCAGATAGGTCTCTTTGTTCATCGTAAAATTTTATAAATAATATTTTAAGGATTTCTTCTAATACTTGTTGCTCAGACAGACCATCATTAGCATATAAATAATTATGAATATCTTCAAATCGTTTAAGGGGACTGTCTAATGTGTCTCCAAATAGAGATGTTTCCTCCATTTTATTCCTCATCTTCGTATGTAATTTTTCTATTGTCTATCTGCATATCTTCTTCACGAATAGCGCTATTTACATTAACCGTTTCCAAAACTTCATTAAAATCACTATGCCATTCATCTGATAAGCAAAGATCGTTTTCATTTAAAACAAACCCCATAATATAATTTTGTTGCAAGTGATTTACATCCGTGCCAGATGAATCTAAATTTTGTGGATTAGCAAATAGAAATTTATGTTCGGGAAATCTTAAAAATATATCAACTGAAATAATGTTAAATTCATCTTTTCTTGGTGTAGCTTGAGTTCTTCCACTTAACCCACCGGTACCTGAAACAAAATGCGTTTCTAATACTTTAATTTTTCTCATTATATACTTCAATCTTTCATCAATCATATTGCTAATTTCTTCTCTTGTATATTGTTTTAATTTAGCAATATCTTTTAATTTTTGAGTCTCTCTTTTGGGAGATTTATATTTTATAATTTCCTCATAATCATAAAAAGTTTCGCTATATTCATTTAGAAATTTAGGAAGATTGTTTTTTATCCAGTTGTCAATTTGTGGCTCTATTTTTTTGTTTTTGTCTATCCAATTGATTCTTTCATAGTGAGAAAATAAAAATGTCTTGAGTTTATCATAATTGTAAAGCTTATGCCATTTCTCAGAGTTGGATTTTACTCCCTTTGACTCTAAAACAAACCAATTTCCATTTTTATCTTTAAAATAGAAGTCTCCATGATGGTTTGGATGCTTTCTCCCTTCCCATTTCTCTCGAATTCTTTCGACAGTATAGCCTAAAGATTCTAAATGATTTTTTAGCAGTAATTCGGTTATTGATCCACTGACATAGCCTTGTGCATTAGGGCTTAATTTTAGTGCATCAAGAAAAATCTCTAAAGTTGTTTTAAATACTTTAGATACAAAATTTTCTAATTTTTGAATAATAGACATATTACCCTAATACTTTAATATTTAACTTTACATATAACATATGATTACCCTGCACATTTACGCTCAAAACTTGTTTCTCTACGGAGACCCATCCAGGATAGACAAACTTTCAAACCCATTTTGTGAACTTCTATTCATGTCTTTTTATTTTAATCATTAATTATTCAATTGTCAAGTCTTAATGAAACAGCCTCACGATTCGGCAACTCCCGGTAGCCCATTCCTTATTCCAGGAGCCCCCCGCTGCTTTTACCGAACGCCCCAATTGGACCTCGCCATATTCAATCTTCAAATGTACCTTCTTATTATAAGTTTTTTTATTTTTATTGGGATACCAGGGTTTCTGCTCAATTAAAAGTTCAACTGTTTTCCCGGTTCCGTCATGAGTTCACTCATGACGGGGTGCTGTCTCTTATATATGCTAATAAGTGTTAGGAGTGAGCTCCTAACACAACTACAAACTCTGCTATGCAGTGACGGATCAGTGAAGCTCGCTGACGCGAGTAATCAACTGCGAAATCGATTCGTTAGAGGAAATTTATTCAGAAATTTTTCTTATCTGATATAATTCGATTGGTAAAATATTCTTAAATAATTCAAAATCTTTATCAACGGTAAATATAGGCATATTAAATCTGTTGGATATTGAACATATTAAAAAATCGGTATTTGATCCTTGTATTCCATTCTTACGAGCCAGATTATAATATTCAGCAGCTTTCTCGTAGTCTTGTGTTTTTATCACAAAATCCGGAAAAGTTGAGAGATGATTTCTTAGATTTTCATACTGAGTTATCGATCGAATACCTGATAATAACTCCTGGCGTATTGGCCCTATCATTTGAACTCTAACTTCTTTAATTAATTCAATAAGTTCAATAACAACCGGATTACTTTTATATATATTTCGCCGTAACGACTGAGACCATATACAGGTATCGACTAAAACTTTCAAATTTTCATCCGCTGTTCTTTATAATTATAGTCCGTGTCATATTCTATCTTTCCAAATAATTCAAGAATATCTATTTGTTTTCTTCTCTCAATATATTCTATTAATGCTTCTGTAACGACAGCTTTCTTGGTTCGATGCTTTCCAATTACTCGAGCCGATTCTATAAGTTCATCATCTATTGCTAAATTTGTCGGCATTGTTTTTATCTCCTTTATCTTACACAAAAAACTTACACATGTATATGTGTAAATGCAAGTATGTTTTTATTGTTCCTCTAACATAAGGAATTTATACTGCACAATTACACTTCAAAAAAGTTTCTTCACGGAGACCCGTCCGGGATAAACAAACTAATGGACTCATAATGCGTTCCTCTGTTCATACGACGCTATTTTAATCAATTAATCATTCTACTTTCAAGTCCTAATGCAGCAACCTCACGATATGTTAACTCCCGGATTTTCTTTTTCTTATTCCATCGAAATCCAACATATTAAACTGTTTTAAACTCTGAACGTCGAACCCTGAACCTGTGAACACCAAAAATATTTTTTTATTTTTTTCACTCAAACCGGTACTGAATTCCTGTGGATACAAACCACTTATCGTAATAGTTCCCGATATACCTGGTTTCATTCCTTATAAATGCTAATTTCCCTGTCAATGAGAACTTACTGATAATTGGTCTTTCCCAACCGATGTAGATTTGGTTTTGTACATTTTGCTCCGGATCGGGGTTGTAATACATCAAATGTTCAGACGGATCATCTGTATATTGTTTTAACTGGACTTGTGTAATGATTTGAATTATTGTTTTGAAAATTTTTTTTGTTGCATAAAGTTGGAGTGAAAGGCTGTAAAACGATGAGTAATCACTGTTGGAATCAGTGTAAAGAAGTCTGCAATTAGCTCCTGCTATCATTTTCTTCCTGTATTCAACTCCGAATTGGGTAGATAATATTTCGTCCTTCTGAAAAGGTAGATTGGAGGATTCATCGCTGTCACCTTCATGAAAAACCGAACGATTTAAATATTGGACATCAGAATAATCAATCTTCCAGTTGAATATAGTGTAGGGATTCAGAGAATGAAGAAGTGTTATAGAAATTCCTTTTTGTTCTGAATTGAATAGATTAAATGACTTATAATAATTGTTACGATAATTTAACCCAATTTGGGAAGTTGTTTTAGCCCTTCTATATCCTAAGCTGCCGTTAATTTCGCCATTTAGATAATCTCCGTTATCGTTTATCCATATTTTATTGAAAAGGTTGATGTTTGTTGAAAAAAACAATGAACGTGAAAAATCGTGCTGATTCCGAATGTTAATACTATTTGTTACTTTTTGCTCTATCGGGTTTTTCTGATAGGCAGAAAAATTCCCTATCCAGTCTATTAATAAAAAATTGTTACTTTTATTTTTTGTATAATTTAATCCACACCAGAATTGACCATTATTATCGAGAACTTTGTTCTCACTATCTTCAAATATATTACTTTCCCGGGCGATTTCTGACTTAATGAAAAATGAAGATTTTACCATTTCTGCTTTTAAAGAACCGCAGAATAGAAAGATATGGATATAAAAAATTGTTAAGAATATGTTTTTCGTTTTTTTAGTATTCAATATAAGTGGTTGTTAGTTATTTATACTTACTATAACGCCAGTGCTGTGCTGCCTGCCGATGGGTTCCCACCAAACCATAATAAAGGCATAAAAACTAATTTAAACCACAGAGCGTTTGGAAAATCGCTGCACTGAGGCGGTTCAGTACGAGCACTTTGCTAACTGGCTATTTATATAGTAATTAACCAATTACAAAGAGAAGCGACTTGATCATCATTTGTTAAGTTTGCAGCATTTGTTAAAATACCTGATTTTAATTGATAAAATATTTCTTCCGACATACTATTCTCAATTGCTGCACCTATAAAAAATGTAATTGGATTTAATGATTTTTTAGCAAATGATTCTCTTATCCTATTTAAGGCGGAGTTTGCAGTTTTCCAATGTTCGTCAGCTCCTGCAGGATCAATACCACCTTTTAGCTCCCCAAAAGCGATATAATTTTCTGGAATTAAATGCGCGGATTTCCTGGTTGAATCAACGTCATCTGGTTTTGATTTTAAAATGCTTAAATCAACATTCTTTTTTACTAAAGGGATATTTCTATTAAAGATTAATGTTCTAATACCGTTAGAATTTTTCCAATTTAGACCATTTAAATGTAGTTCAATATCAACAACAACATCAGATTTCAAAACCCATTTTTTACTTTTTGTATGATGCCATTTATAAACTATTTTGGACAAATTTAATGAAGATATAATTGCTCTTGCCAATTTTCTTTCACCAAGAGTTCCACCTAAATTTCTCATTGAACCACCAAGTTGATCGCCCTTTGTCAATAAAAACCTATATACAAGTTCTTCTACAAAGTTATTTCCTGAAGGCTCTAAAAAATTTTCGATTAGCCCTTTTATAGCTTTTATTTTATCTTCTTCTTGTAAATGTTTCTCTGCTTTCTCAGAAATTCCTGCTGCTGTAAGGAGTGATGAACGAATGGAAGTAATTGTGAGTAACTGCTGAGGATTTGGAGCTTTTGAAGCTTCTGCTTTCAAAGCTCTTGCTTCTGCAATAAAAGGTGTAGCCTTCCTATTTTTTTCCAAAGCGAGTGATACGAATCCTGCACGTGTAGCTTCATATGGTGTAACTAAGTCATCTTTTGATTTAAGGTGATTAAGGTAAGGTTGCTTTTTTCTCATTAAGCTTTTCTCCATACATAAACGCATTTTCTCAATTCAGTTCTACCGTAATTGCCCATTTGTTGACTGCTGTTACCCTTTCCTGTAGGTAATGTATATATCTTTTCTAAATTAAATCCAAAATTAATTGCAAAATCTGTTAATATTAAATCTACGGGAATTTCTTGGCCGCCATACCTTACATTATCATTAACCATCACAGAGTAACCGTCATTTTTTAATACTCGATACATTTCAAAAATAGTAAATGCCATTTCAAGAAAATAATTTCTAACCATGCGAGGAATATTTGAATTATTTAACATCTTACGTTCATTTAGCAAATCTAAAACCTTATTTACTTCTTGCATAGCTTCGTTTGAATTATAATACGAAATTACTTTCTCAAAAGCATCCATTTTGTTTAATTTTGAATAGATATTTTTTAGTATATCTATTTTTTCTTTATTTTCTACAGTGCATGATAACATTTCTTGACGAAGATTTTTTACCTGTTCATCAGTATGCCCGAGAAAAATCAGCTCTAAAGCATATGTTCTTGTATAATCATAACGATTACAATATGGGGGGGAGGTCATAATAAAATCAAAAAGATTATTTTCAAATTTAGGCATCAACTCTAATGAAGAACCTTGTAAAATATTTAGTATTTTTAAATCTAATTCTTTCTCTTCTAACTGGTCAAACAAATCATTTCCATTTCCAAATTGTAAATCCTGATAAAGTTGTACAAGCTTATTATTTATTGATTCAATAAAAGGATAAATTTTTCCTTTAACAAATTTTGTTTTCCCCCAGCTTTTATTTGCTCTATAATCCCATCGTAAATATTGACCATCTTTTCTAGTATAACTTATTTCTTCTAATATAGAAAAAGCAGAAAATTCGAATATAATTTTAATATTTGAGTCATTAATGCTATCACAATAATTAAGAAAATAATTTAAGTAGTTTTCAGTTTCTTTTGGAAAAGCACCCTTAGTTATAGAAATATGATTTATTCTTTGTGAGATATTATTATCTCCCAATTGAAAGCTTGCCTTGAATTTTTCAATTTCTTCCTTCAAATTTTTTAAATCTATAGATTCGGACGCCAATCTGGCTTTGGCAGAAAACACACCTACAGGTAGTAATTCTATTCCTGTTGTGTCCCATCCCAATTCTCTTGCTGCAAACAAAGTTGAACCAACTCCAGCAAAAGGATCAAGAATATGTCCTTTAGATGGATGATATTTTATCAGAAAATATTTGACTAATCTTTTAGAAAATCCTTCTTTATATTTAAACCATCTATAGAAATATTCCTTTTTATTAGCTTGAAAACTAACTAAAGTTCTGTCTAATTTAGGATTCACTTCTATTTGGTCTTTATATTTTTCAAAAAGGATTTCTCTTTTTTCGATACTTAATTCACTCATTGTAATTTTTTAATATTTTGTTCTCTAATTTTTATTAATATAGATAAAACAGGTTACACATTCAATATATTTTCTATAGATTTGAAATTTTCGCTATACCAGCTAACAGTATGTTTATCAATCAGATCCTTTGACTTCCTCGAGTGTTTTAAGATAAGAAGTTAGAATAGAATCCAGATGTGCTATATATGTTGGTAAGCCGGCTGAAGTAATATTTTGAAGTAAAAACAGATATTCAGTTTGCAAGTTAGCCATTGGTGTTTCTGATTGTAAAAGACCTTTATTACCTGATAAATCGGCATAATTTTGGAAGTCAGTGGTGAAGGAGGCGATATTTTCTTCGTTACGAGCATTTTCTTCAAAAGCATTAGTTTGGTATGCTCTTGTTTCTCCGGATAAAGCTGTCATTTCATTGCTGAATTGTGCCAGCCTTTTTCGCAATAATTCTTCTTCCTTTGCGGTATCTATCATTAGTTCAATTTGATTAATTTTATTTTTGAGGATTCTTTTTAAGTCTTCCTTTATGACTTTTTTCTGTTTTGGATCATTAAAAAGAGATAAAAATGTGTCGTCTTCAAGAATGGTATTTTGATTATAAAGAGTATAATATTTTTGACTGTTCAATAACCAGTCTCGCCTTTCTTTAAGGTCGAGTAAATATAGAAGATTGTTTTTTCTTCTGGTTGAATCCGTTGTAGCTTCCAGTTCGGAAATTGTTGAATCAATTTCAATAGTTAAGACAGTGAAATATTTATTGAATATCTGATTTGCGCTGGATTTTAAGTTGAGCATTTTTTTATAAATAACTATTACATTTTGATTTAATTCTGCCTTTTTTTCAGTTAATTTCACCAATCTTCTGCGGTTAAACCAGCTCAGATTCTTTTGAGATTCTAATTTACCTGTCTCGGCATCTAATTTCTGCAGATCACCTTCCAGAGTAGAATATTCTTTTTCGAGTTTGATGATTTCACTTATATTGTGAACAAGTTTATTGTGATATTCTTGAAGCACACTGCTGCTGAGTGCTATTCCTACCAGCAATGCTAAATTGAAACCGAAGGCTATTAGTATTTGATATTTTCCTGCCTGTCCTGCGGACGCAGGCTGGGATTTTGTTCTCATTTGTTTTGTTACTGTATTGTAATGCCTCAGTCACAGGTTAAAACGGATATCTGTACCGCGTCCTACGGACTGCTTCGCAAATATAGATAAATTTAAAAAAAGGTTTCCGAAGCTGAGCTTCGGGGCACAAATAGAACCTATAACTGAGAAGTTACACTGGATTATGGAAATATAATCTCCAATTAAAAATATATTCTCTGTAAACTCTGCGTTCTCTGTCTCAATTAGATTATCCGTAACCGTTAATTGTTCATCAACCTTATTTTCTTTATTCTTCATATCTCCCTTTGCACTCTGCACACCCCAATAGGTAGGGATTTCGCTTCGCTCAACTTTCTCACTTTCTCACCTTCTCCAACACTCCAACACTCCAAAACTCCATCAGTCTATTCACCCCGTGTAATAACCGCGGCAAAAGATAACAAAAGAAAAGAGAAACAACATATTACACAGGGTAAACGGTTATAAATATTCTTCCTCTTTGATATCATATTTTTCCATTTTGTAGTAGAGTGTACTTGTTTTAATATTCAATTTTTCAGCAGCTCGCTGCTTTACGCCATTAGTTTCTGCCAATGCGTTAATTATCATTTCTCTTTCCATATTACTGAGAGTTTGTATCAGATCTCCAGTGGGTATTTGAAATGAATCTTTTTTTCTATTATCAACATCTGTAAAGGTAAAAAGAGAATCAGTAAAAGTGTCTTCGTCAATAAAAATGAGTGCTCTTTCTATAAAATTTTCCAACTCCCTAATATTTCCAGGCCATGAATATGCTTGTAGTTTTCGAATAACACTTGAAGTTACCTTAGGAATATTACGATTAAGTTTTTCAGATTTTATTTTAAGTATAAAATCGAGTAGTAGTAGGATGTCTTCTTTCCTTTCATGTAAAGGTGGGATGAATATCGGAATCACATTAAGTCTGTAAAATAGGTCGGAGCGGAATGATTTTTCTTTTAATGCCTGTTGTAAGTCTTTATTTGTTGCGGTAATTAAGCGGAAGTTGCTTTTAATAAAATTTTCTCCACCTACTCTCTGAAAGCTTTTATTTTGCAAAACTCTTAACAATTTTACCTGAAGGGCAGGGGACATCTCTCCGATTTCATCCAGAAAAAGTGTTCCATCGTTACTTTGTTCAAACTTTCCGATATGAGTTTTCAAAGCTCCCGTGAATGCGCCTTTTTCATGCCCGAAGAGTTCACTCTCTAATAGATTTTCATTTAATGCTCCACAATTAACGGCTATGAATGGACCGTTTTTGCAGAAGCTTTCGTTGTGGATAGTATGCGCAATAAGTTCCTTTCCGGTTCCACTTTCACCCGTGATCAATATAGGGCTGTCGATTTTCGCAACTTTTGAGATTTGTGCTTTTATCTTTTTTATTGATTCTGAAATTCCTATTAAAAGTGGTGCGTCAATAGGTGCCGCTTTGATTTCCTGTTTTGATGCCCAGCGTTCATAAACAGTTTCAACTTTTTTCCTCAGTTCAGCTATTGAAAACGGTTTTGTTATAAAATCTTCTGCACCATGTTTCATCGAATTTACTGCAATATCCACTGTTGCATAAGCAGTGATTAAGATAACATCGGTTGCCGGATTTTGTTTTTGGATTATTTTAAAAAGTTCAATCCCGTCTATTTTTGGCATTTTTATATCAGTAATTACCAGGTGAAATAAAGAGGATTCAAATTTATCCAGCCCCTCTTTGCCATCTACTGCCGAATCAACAAAGTATCCTTCTTTTTTCAAAGATGAGACAATTCCTTCTCTCATTGATTGATTGTCTTCGACAGCTAAAATCCGGTATTTTTTCTTTAGATTGCTCATATCAACTCTTAGGTAAAGTTAAGACAAATTCCGTGCCGTTCTCACCAGAACTGGCAAGATAAATATTTCCTCCATGCTGCTCGACGATAGATTTAGTGATGGTCAGCCCTAAACCGATGCCGCTTGCCTTGGTGCTGAAGAAAGCATCAAAAATCTGAGGCTGTATTTCCGGTGGGATGGATTTGCCTCGATTACGAAAATGTATTCTCAATTCTGTTTTATTATCTTTGATCTCAGCCTCAATATTATTGGAACTATCAGACGCTTCAATACCGTTTTTTAACAAATTGTAGAAGGCATGCAGCATTTTCCCAGGGTGAATGTTTGTTTCTCCGTTACCAACTATAGAAATGTTATAGTCGGGAAATTCCCTCTTTAGTTGTAAAACTGACTCCTGAAGGATTTGCCTTATGTCGGTAAAAATCGTGTTATGTTCAATTGGTCGGGCATAGGCTAGAAATGATTCAACAATTTCCGATAGATGCTTTACCTCTCTTGAAATGGCTTTGGCGTACTTTATAGATTCGGAAGTGTGTTCCGATTCTTCTAATAATAGCTCCGCATTTACTTGCATTCCACCAAGCGGATTTCTGATCTCGTGTGCTACTGATGCAATTAGCTGTTTATTTTCTTTTTCCCGTTGGTCAATCTCGGTTTGCATTTTTTGCATAGTTTTGCCAAGGAATCCTATTTCATCATTGCGGCTCTCAAGTGAAAATGTTCTGCCGCGCCCTTTTCCGATTTCAGAAGCAAATTGAGTGAGTTTATATAGAGGATGGGTTAAGGTTTGAGATAAGATTAATGATACGATGATGCTTACTAAAAGGACTATGCCTCCAATGGTGAAAATTTGCCTGCGAAGTTTGGCTGTTTCCTGGAAAAAATCAGCATTAGCATCAATTGCTAAAATAATAGTAGAACTGTCAGGAAGAGAAACCGGACAAAAGATAGATTTGTAATGATTCCCTGATCTATCGGAGAATAGAGGTGAACTAACTGTTTTGCCTTCTAATTCTTGAGTGATTTCCCTTTTATGTAGCATAACGGATTTAACTGCACTTTCTTCCTTTCCTACCGCTAATAGAATGATTCCTGATTTCTGAACAAGGTAGATGGTATTAGCGGAAAATTGTAATAAGTTCCGGTTGAAGAATTGTTTAAGGGAATCTTTTACTATAAGCGATTCAGGATATTTATTCAGAAATTCAATCGAGGAGGAGTCCAATTTTTCCCGAAGGAGAGTGATATTGGATTTCATATGCTGAGATAGCTGTTTTTCCAATGCTTGTCTTGTTTGCCAGTAAATCGGAATTGACACGGATAGAATAACCAGAATAACAAGTAAGCCGGTAACTAAAGCAATTTTCCAGGACAATTTTTTCATTTCCATATAAGTTAATGATATATTTTTAGTAATGGCAAAAAATTTAAGTTGAAATAAGTTTCTATATTTTTTCCTTCAAATATTTAAATCAATTATTTATTGATGTAAAGTCATTAATGCCAGTTATTTTTACTAAATGTAATCTTGATTATATATTTCATTCAGAAATGAGGTGTTATAAATTACAGTGACTCCTTAGTTAGATATATCTTATTACTTTTCAAAGTGAGTCGATTTTTCCTGCCAGAGCCACTCTGGTGGGATGAGTTTTTCCAATTTTATACGAAGACTAAGTGGTAAAAGCTTTAATCCTACCTGGTAGCTGGCATTCATCCAGGCGAAACCCTCTTTTGTGATATAGTTAAATTCTGTTCCTATATTGCCATACTCTGCAAAAACAGCGTGAGAGCGGTTTACAACATCAAATTTTTCCGGAATTGTTCCGTTATAATCAGTAGCATTTCTTGTAATAGTATAAAGCCAGCGGTAAATCAATTGATAAGCGATTTCATCAAATCCGTAATTGAGAAGTCCCTGCCAGGCTAATATCTGGTGTGGAGCCCAGCCATAAGGGTAATCCCATTGACGTGCAGGGCGATTTTCTGAAAGATCGCCGCGAGATTCTTTTGTTGAGGTAACAATACCTCCAGGCATCTCCAGTGCAGGAATAGCAGTTCTGACAATGGATTCTGCCTGCTCCCGGCATGCCAAGCCTGCCCATAAAGGATAGAAAACTGTGGCGCTTATATAGACTTTTCTTCGTTTGTTTACAAGGTCGTAGTCAAAGAATAACCCGTGCACAGGGTCCCACAAGTATTGATTAATTAATTCCTTTCTCTTTTTTGCTGCCTTGTACCATGTTGAACTTCTTTCAATTTTGCCGTCTTTTTGCATTACTGAATCGCTAAATACGGTTTCTATTGTACGTGCAATATCCATTTCAATTTTATAAAGCAGAGAATTGAGGTCTAAAGTAACAAAATCAGCACAACGGTCGTCCCAACGATAGGTTTTATCATGTCCCGATTCTCTCATGCTACGATCATGGATGAAAAGCGTGTCTAACTCCGGGACGGTAATTTTGCCATTTTTGAAAGCTTCTTCAAAGTCGACTACGTTCATTCCAAACTTCTTAGCATAAGGAGTATATACTGCATCAAAATGTCCCGGCTCTACTTCTATAGGAGGGCCAATCCCATCTCCAAAGTATCGACTTAGCCCTATTTCTGTAAGTCTATTTTTGCCCATCCATACATTACGATACTCTTGAATAGCTGCTTGAAATATCTTTGCTAACCATTGCTTGCTCGTTTGATTTTTAGGGAGATGCTCATAAACAGCTAAAGCCATTGATGTTAGAAATGGTGGTTGTGACCGTGTAAGGTAGTATGAACGGTTAGCATTGAGAATCTTTCCATAATAAGTAATTTCATAGACGAAGTTATCAACCATCGCTTTAGCCAAATCTACTCGACCATCTTTCAGTAATCCTAGCGTTTCGAAGTAGCTGTCCCAACCATACATTTCATTAAAGCGACCACCGGGTACTACAAAGGGCACACCTCTCAAACCGCCATTTGGCGTTCGTAGAAGAGCAAGTGTAAGCAATCCGTGATAGCCATTCCGACTCTGCACCCACTCAGGGGTAACAATCTCAGGTAAGCAAATAACTCTAATTTTCAACTCGGGATGTTTCCGGGAAATACCTAAAAAATACTCATGAGCAACATTATCTTTATAAGGAACGTAAATATATTGAAATCCATCAATTGTACTAGTTTTCTTATCACTGAAGAGGGGAATAATATTCTCCTCGTCAATTCGTCTTGAAAGCCCATCCCAGTAGATTTCTCTAATGCAACGAGAGATTCGATGGACGGGATTCTCAAAAATTCTTTCTTGATTTAATTGAGCAACCTTGTATCCATTATCCTGACGTAGTTTAAGCTCTTGTAATAGATTTGAAAGGTAATAGGTGCCAATTATTTCATAACGGAGATTATTTTCACCGATGATCCAGAACTTCTTATCTCCACGCTCTTCACCTATAAAATGATCATCAATTGTAATTTTTTTATCACCATCTGTGTCTTCCTCATATACCAATCGCTGTATGTTCTTCTGTATATTAACCCAAATATCGGAGGATAAGGTTTGTTGCGCATAAGAATGGATAACGCTGAAAATTATTAATAGAAAAAATAAAGATGATAATTTGTTGTTTTGTCTTATAACTTTGAATCTCCTTTTCATCATCGCTGCTACTCCATTTATAATATTAGTCAGTAATAATTTTTATTGAAAGCCTTGTCAGTTTCGCAAAACTTCTCAATTATAAAAATTTTAAAAAGGATTGGTATTTCTAATTTTCCTGTCATTTAAATTATTAAATAGGTTTATTATCTTACCCTGAATTTTAGCGCCACCCGGATATAGTTTTCATTTCATAATTAAATATAATGTAAAAAATTTTCAATTCTATTATTTGAATTTTAAGATTGTGGTTTAGTTTACTCAAAACAGTTTCTTTTTCATTTTGAAATGGATTAAATTCCTCACCATTTGAAATTAATTAGGTGCTTATGAAAATTGGAATAAGGAGAGAAGACAAGAACGAGTGGGAGGGAAGAGTCCCTTTAGTTCCTGAACATGTAAAAGAACTTAATCAAAATTACAATATTAAGTTTATTATTCAACCATCAAATATTCGAGCATTTAGTGAAGAAGAATATAAACAAGCAGGCGCAATAATTCAGGAAGACCTTTCTGAATGTTCAATTATTATAGCTGTAAAAGAGATCCCGGAAGATTTTTTCATCCAGAATAAAGTTTATGTGTTTTTTTCGCATACGATTAAAGGTCAGCAATACAATATGTCCATGCTTAAACGTATGATGGAACTTAGTGATACGCTCATAGACTATGAACGAATTATTGATGATAAAGGAAAGCGTCTTGTTTTTTTTGGTCGTTTTGCAGGGATTGTGAGTATGATTAACACATTTTGGGCTTTAGGTCGGCGCCTTGAGTGGGAAGGTTATAAAACACCATTTTGCAAATTAAAACAGGCGCTTAATTATTCTGGTTTGGATGAAGTTAAGTCAGCTTATAAAGAGATTGTGGAAGTTATTGTAAAGGAGGGTTTGCCTGAAAATATTGTTCCATTAATAGTTGGTTTTGCCGGATATGGTAATGTTTCCAAAGGCGCTCAAGAAATATTTGATATATTTCCATATAAAGAGATAGAACCTAAAGATTTAAATAGTTTTGTACAAAAATGTGATTTTTCAAATCACCTTTTATTTAAAGTGGTTTTTAAAGAAAAAGATTTGGTGCGACCTATTGATTCGTCAATTTCATTTGGTCTGCAAGATTATTATCATCATCCTGAAAAATATGCTTCCAGATTCGAGGATTTCCTGCCTTATTTGAAAGTTTTGGTTAATGCAATATATTGGGATAAAATGTATCCGACGCTTGTAACAAAAAAGTATTTAAAAACTGTCTATGAAGCAGGAAAAAGGCTGCCTTTGAAAGTAATTGGCGACATCAGCTGTGATGTTGAAGGCTCAATTGAGTGTAATTTAAAGACTACAGATTCAGGTAACCCTGTCTATGTTTATGATCCACTAAATCAAACCATAAGGTATGGGATAGAAGGCGATGGTCCGGTTATTCTGGCAGTTGATAATCTCCCCTGTGAATTACCTAAAGAGTCGTCATCAATTTTCAGTAATGTTCTGAAAAACTTTATACCTCAATTGGTAGAAGTTGATTTTTCAGAGCCTTTTGAGAAAGTTAATATTCACCCAGAGATCAAACGGGCTACTATTTTGTATAAAGGTGAATTAACACCTGATTATAAATATTTATCGGAGTATTTGAATAGATCTAAATAATTATTTGAGTGCTTGATTCTCTATTACTTTTTGATTAACAAGAAATAGTATAAAAATTATTGGAAGGGAAGACGAAAGTGAAAAACGTTTTGGTTTTAGGTGCTGGTCTTGTTTCAAGACCTCTGGTAAGATATTTGTTGGATGAGCCGGAATTCCATGTTAAAGTTGCGAGCCGGACCATTAGTAAAGCTGAAAAGTTGATTCAAGGACGTCCAAGAGGTAATGCTCAGGCGTTGAATGTAAAGAATACTGAACAGCTAAAAGATTTAATAAAAGAATGTGATATAGCTATCAGCCTTTTACCCTATACTTATCATGTAAAAGTCGCTGAAATGTGTATTGAATTCAAAAATAACATGGTTACAACTTCTTATATTAGTGCTCCAATGAAAACACTGGATGAAAAAGCACGTAAGGCGAACGTATTGATTCTTAATGAAATTGGTGTAGATCCCGGAATTGACCACATGTCTGCTATGAGAATTATTCACAATGTCGAAAATAGCGGCGGAAAAGTAGTAAGTTTTCACTCATATTGCGGCGGCTTGCCTGCACCAGAAGCCAATACAAATCCATTTGGATATAAATTCAGCTGGAGTCCGCGTGGAGTTCTAATGGCTGGCAGAAATGATGCAAAGTATTTGGGAAATGGTAAGGTCGTAGAAATTCCAGGGAAGGAACTCTTCAAACATCATTGGCCACTGGAGATCGAAGGTGAGGGATTGTTTGAAACTTACCCGAATAGGGATTCACTACCATATATTGAGACTTATGGTCTTAAGCATGCTCACACAATGTTTCGCGGAACAATAAGAAATATTGGCTGGTGTGATACACTTTATTGCATTGCAAAATTAGGTCTGCTTAGCGATGAAGAGAGAGATGATTTGAAAGGCATAACATTCGATGATTTATCAAGGAAATTAGTAAATACTAAAGAAGGAATTTCTACACGTGAAGCAACTGAAAAGTTCCTTGGTGATGATGTTACTGAAAAAGTTCTAGATATGCTTGACTGGTTAGGATTATTTAGTAATGAACCAGTTCCTGATGAAAATAATCTGCTGGATATTATAACTGATAAATTTCTTGAGAGAATGCCTTATGAAAAAAATGAACGTGATATGATTATTCTCTTTCATGATTTTCTTGTTGAATGGTCAGATAGGAAAAAAAGAATTACTTCGACATTGATAGATTTTGGAATTCCTGGTGGCGATTCTTCAATGGCTCGCACAGTCAGTCTTCCAGCAGCTATAGCAACTAAAATGATTCTTAAAGGAAAGATTGATATCACGGGTGTTCATGCTCCAGTTTTGCCAGAAATTTACAATCCTGTTTTGGATGAGCTTGAAAAGCTGAATATCATTTGTAAAGAGAAAGAGTATCCTCTATAGAGTTTAAACAAAACAATTTTTCCCGTCGGGATGTCTTCGACAAGTGAAGCCAAATTGGTTTTGATACTTCTTTACTCAAGTCCTTACAAAGAGTTTTTAATTCTATCATAAATTTATTCAAAGGACTTAACTCAGGGTTGTCGTTCATTGGACTTGACTTAAGGTGTTTTAATGTCTTAAAAAATCGTGTCATCAGGTCAAAACCTAATCCCACATTTTTTAATATTGCCAGCATACTCATATGCTCTTATTTAACTTAAAAAATTTTATCATGGATTCTGTGCAATGTCAAGGAAAAATGTTTAAAAATACAACAATTTAGTACCACGAAACCCGTTTGTCCATCACTAGCCGGATTAAAATGGGTTTGTTCAGATTTTATACTAAAATTATTTTATCAAGAGTTGAGTTGTCCGACAAACATATATCCTGCGCTACGTATGCTTTTTATATAAACAGGTTTTTTTGTATCCGGTTCAAAATATTTTCGTAAGCGTGCTATAAAATTATCTACTGTACGGGTTTCTACTTCGGAACTAATATTCCAGACTTTTTCCAATAATTCATCCCGCGATACGATTTTGCCTTTGTTTTGAATCAGGTATTTCATTACCATGGCTTCTCGCTGAGTGAGCTGGAATTTTTTATTCCCCGATTTGCAGGAGAAGTCGGCAAAGTTTATTTCATTTTCGCCAAATTGATACGTCGATGCTGAGTCAACAGCTGATTGATACCACATTTTGCGTCGTAAAATTCCTTTCACCCGCGCTAATAATTCCTGTAGATGAAATGGTTTGGTCAGATAATCGTCGGCTCCGATTTCAAGCCCTTGTACTCTGTCTTTAACTGTTGTTCTGGCAGTTAACATAAGAATAGGAGTAATAGGTGATTTTTTACGAATATATTCGGCAACTTCGAACCCATTTATATAAGGAATCATAATATCAAGAATAATCAGGTCATAAGGTTGTGAATCAAACTGTTCCAACGCTTTTTTCCCATCCTTCACCCAGGCAACTGAGTAGCCTTCTTCGCCCAGGTTGAATAATAAACCTTTCGCAAGCGTTTCCTCATCCTCAACCAATAATATTTTAATATTTTGAATACTATCTTCACTCATATAAAACTCTATTATTTATTCAATAAGTTGATGATTTAAGCAATTTATTTAAATAATGTCGTTTTGACACAGGATAGACGGGTAACTCAATGCGGAACGTAGCACCTCGATTAACTCCCTCACTATAGGCTCTTATATTTCCGCCATGATATTTTATAATTTCTTTTACCAGGGTAAGTCCTAAGCCAGACCCTCGCACATCGGGGACGTTCGGTTGGTTAGCCCTGTAGAATTTGTCAAAAATCCTTTTCTTTTCAGTTGCTGGAAAACCAATTCCCTGGTCTTTAAACTCTATTATGCACTTTTTAGAGCTATATTGCAGGTTAATATTTATTTTTAATTTATCCGTTGAATACTTTATTGCATTATCAACGAGATTCTCAAATAGGATTTTGAATGCACTTTTGTCAACGACACAGTTACAATACGCTGATCCGGTAATTATAATTGTATCATGGGGCAATTTAACCTGTTTTGTAATTTCTTCAATTATTTCTTTTACAATATGGTCAGCCTTATATGTACTGCAATGGAAACGATTCTTTTTTTTCTCAAGCTGGGCGATCTCCAGAATAGCATTAATTAATTTGTTAAGCCGCCCGGCGTCTTTTTGCATATATTCGATAAATTTCAATTGTTTTAAGCGGGAAATGTCTCGTGAGCCAAGAGTGTCCAAATATAACTGAATAGACGCTAAAGGTGTTTTTAATTCATGCGTTATATTAGCAAGAAAATTATCATATAGTTTTGTTAGTTTTTGCTGTAATCTTAAACGCCGGAAAATAAGTGATATTCCTACTGACATAGCTACAAGCAACACCAAACCTATTACAAAAACAGCAATTGCTCCGCCCATCTGGATATTGATTGAATATTGTTCGCCTATACGCTTTAAAATGACGTGATTGGCTACAAACCGGGCAATCCAGAGACCCAGCAAAGATAAACAGGCTACCTGCGCCAAAATAAAAAGAATTATTGCATATAACTGTGAATACTTTTTTTGCATTTTTTTTAGCCTATTTAATTCATAAATATTAGCCACTAAGTCTCTTCCGAAGGAATCCCTTACGGGATAAGGCACTAAGAATCAATAATTTATCTATGTTGTGGTCTTTACGTTTAATCATTTTTTTATGGACTATTATCAAGGTTCTAAGTTATCTTAAATCAACATTTTGTGTCTTGGCTTGCCCCGTAAGGAAGTTTACCCTGTGAAATGCGAAGCAATATTTAACAGGGAATGACCGTATCGGGGTGTCTTTTTCCAAAGGAATCCCTCAGGGGGTGGCTATAAATAATCCAGGTTAAATCAAATTGAAACTATCTAAAACTTTTACAATACTTTTACAAAACCTTACTTCAATATTTTGTAAAATAAGATAGTAAAATTTTTTTACAAATTCAAAGGAGAAGTAGTTATGAAAATATTATTGGTTTATCCTGAAACCCCGACAACTTTTTGGAGTTTTTCACACGCTGTAAAATTTATTTCAAAGAGATCATCTGAAATTCCCCTGGGATTAATCACTGTAGCGGCAATTTTACCGGGGAAATGGGAAAAGCGCTTAATTGATATGAATGTTTCAAGGTTAAAAGACAAGGATATTTTATGGGCGGATTTTGTCTTCTTAAGCGGGATGAATGTTCATATTAAGTCCTTTAAAGAAATTATCATACGCTGCAACGATTTGGGCGTAAAAGTCGTAGCTGGCGGACCATTAGTTACAACAAATCATAGAGAATTTTTAGGAGTAGATCATTTTGTGCTAAATGAGGCGGAAATTACTTTACCACTTTTCATAAAAGACCTGGAAGCCGGCACACCAAAACATGTTTATGCAACTGATGAATATCCAGATATTTCCAAAACGCCAATACCATTATGGAGTTTACTTGAGATGAATAAATATGCTGCAATGAACTTACAGTATTCTCGCGGCTGCCCGTACAATTGTGAATTTTGCAGCATAACAAAGTTAAATGGTCGTAATCCAAGAACGAAAAGTAGAGAACAGTTTTTAGATGAATTAACTTCTTTATATAACACAGGCTGGCGAGGTGGTGTTTTCATTGTTGATGACAATTTTATTGGAAATAAGAGAAAATTAAAAGCCAATATTTTACCGGCAATGATCGAATGGATGGAGAAAAGGAATCGTCCTTTTACTTTTACAACAGAGGCTTCTATAAATATTGCCGACGATGATGAGTTAATGGACTTAATGGTAAAAGCGGGGTTTAACAGTACTTTTATCGGTATAGAGACGCCTAATAATGAAAGTTTAGCCGAATGTGGAAAATCAGTGAATCTCAACCGAGACATTGTATTATCAGTAAAAAAATTGCAACAACGGGGATTTATCGTTTCTGGAGGTTTTATCGTCGGTTTTGATAATGATCCTCCAGATATTTTTAAGCGACAGATTAACCTTATCCAGAAGACTGGTATTGTTACTGCAATGGTCGGCTTGCTAAATGCTCCAGAAGGGTCTCGACTCTATCACAGGCTATACAAAGAAAATCGCATTATAGGGATTATGAGCGGCGACAATGTGGATGGTTCAATAAATTTTATCCCCAAAATGAACTATCAAAAGCTGATAACAGGATATAGAGGAATTTTACGTTTTATTTATTCTCAAAAGAATTATTATGAACGTGTTAAAACTTTTTTAAAAGAATATTCCCAGCCTGTAATCAACACAAAAATACCATCATTTTCTTATATTCGAGCATTTTTTCGCTCTATATGGAAACTGGGGATTTTTGAAAAAGGTAGAAGATATTACTGGAAGTTACTGTTTTACAGCCTGTTCAAACAGCCCAAGAAATTTCCTCTGGCTGTAACATTAGCTATATATGGATTTCATTTTCGTAGAGTAGTGGAATCGATATAAATTTGAGGAACTATTAGATAGTTTCCTAATTATCTTTGCAATTATTTGTTTACTAAAATCCAAATTTCAAGCACCCCCGTACAGTCACTACGTTCTTTACGGGGCAGGCAAATATCAAAAAAGTTCTTCCAAAGGAATCTCTATGAGACAATAACAAAATATAGAAATTCAAAATAGTTCTGGTATAGTTTTGTTCATTTTAATTTTAGATTTTGAAATTGTTTTTAATTTGCAGTTTGTGATTTGTGATTTCCCTCAATTGCTAAGTTATTTTGGAAACGCTATACTAGTGATATAGCAAATCGTATTAAAGAGGTCTTTCCGAAATAATAATAATTTCTGATGAAAAAATATGTGTTGTTTATCCTTCCGAAGATTTTACCGACACAAAGAGGTTCTTCGTAGAAGTCCTACGTGATCTTTGGGAAAGGGATTCTTTTGAATGAACCTTCGGAAGGTCAAAAAAAATCACATTCCTTTCTTAGCGAGAATTTTTTCTATTTCATCCATTGCCCAGTTCATCTCTTTCATGGTTTTATTAAAAGGTTCGGCAGTGGTCATATCAACAACTGCTTTTTTAAGTAAGTTAACTGGGTAATCGGAGCCTCCTGAAGAGATGAAATTGATATATTTTGCGTTCTTTACCTGCCTGTCCAACGGGCACAGACAGGCGCCTTTTTGCGGCTGGTTAATTTTTCAGGTTATAACTCAATATTTTAAAATTTGTTTTCGTGGAACTTATATTTCCATAACCTCTCACATGTTTTCGATTATTTTTTTCCCAAATTCAGACGTTTTCAGTTTTACTGCTCCTTGCATCTGTCGTTCCAGGTCGTAAGTAACCGTTTTTTGGAAAATTGTCTTTTCAAGTGCAGTTTCAATTATTTCCGCAGCTTCATCCCAGTTTAAATACCTGAGCATCATTACACCGGAAAGAATCAAAGAACCTGGGTTCACTTTATCCATCCCTGTATATTTTGGTGCAGTCCCGTGCGTAGCTTCAAAAAGTGCCAATTCATCACCGATATTTGCACCGGGAGCGAGTCCAAGTCCACCAACTTGCGCAGCACATGCGTCAGATAAATAATCCCCATTTAAATTAGGTGTTGCAAGTACGCTATATTCATCAGGACGGAGTAATACTTGTTGGAATATCTGATCCGCAATTCTATCTTTTATCAAAATTTTCCCTTCAGGCATTTTACCATTATAATCATCCCACAATTCCTGTTCCGTTACAATTTTATCCCTGTATTCACTTTTAGCCAATTCATAACCCCAATCCCTGAAAGCACCTTCCGTAAACTTCATAATATTACCCTTATGAACCAGAGTTACACTTGGTTTGTTATTCTGAATTGCATGATCAATTGCTTTCCTTACTAAGCGCTTTGTACCGGTTATAGAAATAGGCTTAATACCAACTCCACTATCTCTACGAATGCTTTTATTTAAATCGCTCTTTAGAAAGCTAATCAGTTTAATTGCGTCATCGGAGCCTTCTTGAAATTCAATACCTGCATAAACATCTTCGGTATTCTCGCGAAAAATAATGACATTCAATTTTTCAGGCGCTTTTACAGGACAGGGAACACCCTTATACCATCTCACTGGTCTTACACAAGCATAAAGGTCTAATATCTGTCGTAACCTTACATTCAGAGAACGGAATCTTGGTGTAATAAATTCAGAACCACATTTTATACATTTTTCAGGACGTTTACCCTCGATTCCATCCTGCTCCTTTGCACATACTAAACAGACATAATCGAACTTTCCAACCGGTGTAGTTAAAGGTCCTTTAATAGCAACTTTATACTCTCTAACCGCTTCCAAAGTATCTTCCGGCAAAACAACATCATTTCTGTACTTTTTTAAAGCAGATAACCCTGCATAAATTTGGAACCATTCGATTCTTTTCCTCCCAGTATATGCTTTTTCTACCGCAGCGTCAATGACTTTTTTTGTAGCTTTCCAAATATCCGGACCTATTCCATCTCCTTCTATAAACGGAATTATCGGATTATCCAGAACAGATATTTTACCATCCTTAAATTCTATTTTTCCGCCACATTTTGGCTCTTCTAACCTTTTAAACTTCAATTTTCCCTCCTTTGAATTACTACCGTGATTACATAGTTAAAATCCTAATAAATTAGAAAAAATAAAAGATACAATATCTTATTAATAACTATTTATTTTATCGGCCTCAGCTATTATAAATGTCAGGCAGTAACTTTATTTTACTTGAGCTAACAGCCAATCAGTAGTAACAGATTTAGGTCTTTCAATTGAAAGTCCTAAAGCTCGCGACCATATTAATTGTGAGAGAACACCGATTGCTCTGGACACTCCAAAAAGTACAGTATAGAAATCGTATTCGGTAACACCATAATAGACCTGTAAACATCCGGAATGTGCATCCACGTTGGGCCATGGATTTTTAGCTTTTCCATGTTTTCTCAAAATATCAGGTGTAATTTCATAAAGCATACTAACTATTTGGAAGATTTCATCGTCAGGTAAATATTTTAGAGCAAACTCACGTTGAGCCATATATCGTGGATCCGTAGCTCTCAACACAGCATGTCCATATCCAGGGATTACCTGTCCACTATTAAGAGTATCCCACAAAAATTTCGTAAGTTGTTCTTTACTCGGAACACCACCACCTAATTTTTCCTTCACACTCATAATCCAGCGTAAGACTTCCTGATTTGCAAGTCCGTGTAATGGACCGGCGAGACCATCAATTCCAGCTGAAAGAGAGTAATATGCATCTGAGAGAGCAGAACCGACAAGATGAGTAGTATGAGCACTTACATTTCCACTTTCATGATCACAATGAAGAACAAGATACAGCCTCATTAATTCCTTATATTCAGGATTTTCCACCCCCATCATGTGGGCAAAATTTCCACCCCAATCCAATGTAAGATCCGGTTTTATCTGTTCGTTATTCTTGTATTTTCTTCTATATATGTAAGCCGCAAGTGCAGGTAACTTTGCCAGTAAGTTCATTCCATCTTCGAACATCGGATCCCAAAAATCATATTTCGAAATTCCCTCTCTGTATCTTTCTGCAAAAGTGGAATCTTTCTGCATTGCAAGAATACCCATCGAAAACTGCGTCATAGGATGCATTTCTATTGGCATTGATTCCAATATTTTAATAAGATAATCAGGCAGTTTAGAACGTTTTTGCCATTCCATAGTAATTTCTTTCACATCATTTTCGGTAGGCAATTCCCCTGTCATCAATAAATGAAAAATGCCCTCTGGAAGAGGTTGCTCTCCACCAGAAGCTTTTGGCAATTTTTCAATAACTTCCGGAATCGTATAACCTCTAAACCTGATACCTTCCATTGGATCAAGATTAGAAGTATCACAAACAAGACATTTCACACCCCTTATTCCGCCAAGCGCTTGCCTGATTGTTACTTCGGAAATTACCTTATCACCATGATTTTTGATAAGCGACTTCACTGTCTCGCGCATCGGTTCAATTTGCGTTGCGAGTTTCTCTTTTAGTTGCATAACTAAGACCTCCTTTTTGATTGATTATTATTCATTAAAAAACATAAAAATATTAAGACCAGCATAAACTAACACTAATTTAAAAATTGTAATCTCTATTTTACACCCTTCTTAATATAGTCTAAAAGTCCACCTACTTTGATAATCTCGATATCTCTCCTGGAAAGTGTGTATCTCGTTGTATATGTCTTCCCCTTAGATTCATTTTGCACTATAATGTCGTATTCTGCATCAAAGAAATCAATAACATTCTCAATTAACAGAATATCACCTTGTTCAATATCTTCATAATCATTTTTATTTACAAATTGTAAAGGTAAAATCCCAAAATTAACCAGATTTGAATGGTGAATTCTTTCAAAGGACTTCGCAATTACTGCTTTTACACCTAAAAACGCAGGGCAAATGGCTGCATGTTCTCGCGAAGACCCCTGTCCGTAGCTGAGACCTGCAACAATAAAATTTGCCTTATGCTGCTCTTTATTTTTCAAACATCGCCTTGGGAAAGTTGGGTCTATCGGCTCAAAAACAAACTCTGAATATTTAGGAATATTTGATCGATATTTGAGTCGGATACCTGCAGGCATAATGTCATCAGTAGTGATTTTATCTCCAACTTTAAGTGCAACTTCAGCTCTCAAACTTTGTGTAAGTGGCTCACCTTTGGGTGGATCTCCGATATTTGGTCCCCGGTATATTTTTACTTTTTCCCTTGCTGCACCAGGAAAAATAATCATACTATCATCAATATAAAACTTTTCTCCTATTGAGATTTTCGGAGGCTCTATTCCTAATTGCCTAGGATCAGTAATAACTCCTGTAATTGCACAGGCAGCGGCAGTTTCAGGACTGGCAAGATAGACATTGGCGGAAGCAGTTCCGGAACGCCCCTTAAAATTTCGATTATTTGTTCTAATTGATACAGCATTTGTAGCAGGTGCAGCACCGTTTCCAATACAAAAGCCACATGCAGACTCCATAATCCTTGCACCAAAATCTATTAAATCAGTCAACGCTCCGCTTTTAGACAACATTCGTAAAACCTGTTTCGAACCGGGAGCTACTACGAAACTAATATCTCGGGGCAATCTCTTTCCCTTAACCATTTTAGCAACAGTCATTAGGTCTTTATAAGAAGAATTTGTGCAACTACCTACACACACTTGATCAACTTTAAGTCCTGCTAAATCTTTTACTAAGCTAACATTTCCGGGACTGTGCGGTGTTGCAAGCCGCGGCTCGAGAATACTTAAATCTATATCAATTACCCTGTCGTATTCAGCATCAGGGTCTGCTATTAATTCAATCCAGCTCTCATCACGCTCCTGAGCTTTTAGAAATGAATATGTAAGTTCATCACTGGGAAATATTGAAGAAGTTACTCCTAACTCTGCTCCCATATTCGTAATAGTGGCTCGTTCAGGGACACTAAGTGTTTTAACACCAGAACCACCATATTCTATCATCCAACCAACATTTCCCTTAGTTGTTAGAAGTTCAAGAATATACAATATGATATCTTTTGCAGATACCCATTTTGGAAGTTTCCCTGTTAAATTTATTTTCAAAACTTTCGGGTAAGTGATATAGAAAGGTAAACCTGCAAGAGCACAAGCAATATCTAATCCACCTGCTCCTATTGCCATCATACCAATTCCACCTCCAGTTGGCGTATGGCTATCTGAACCAAGTAAGGTTTTCCCCGGGATTCCAAACCTTTCCAGGTGAACCTGGTGACATATACCATTTCCTGCCCTTGAATAATTAATGCCAAATTTTTCTGCTATGGTTTGTAAATACCTATGGTCATCGGCATTTTCAAAGCCCATCTGTCCAGTATTATGGTCAACATAGCTGACGGAGAGTTCTGTTTTTATCTCAGGAATATCCATAGCTTCAAATTCCAGATAAACCATTGTTCCAGTTGCATCTTGCGTAAGCGTTTGGTCAATTTTGATTCCGATAACTTCACCGGGTTTCATCTTCCCTTCAAACAGGTGGGGTTTGATAATTTTTTGGATAATATTAAAACCCATGACTTTCTTCCTCTTTACTGTTATTTTTTCCTTATCCCTAATTTTTTTAAAATCTCTTAATTGAAAAAACTTTCAGATATTATACTTAAAAATAGTTAATCTATATTTAAAACCAAATAACTTAAATCATTGAATTGAAAAAATCAGAATTCACTCTCCTTAAATGATATCGCTTAAATCTACAAACAGGAACTAAAATTAAATTCTTCAAACCCCTAAACCGCTTCATACTGCAAATAAACCGGCTGGAACATTTTACTCTTTACAATCTCAAGAAGATTTTCAGGTCTTTTTTCCCAGGCAATACCTTCAGAATATGCAACTTCGCAGACAGAGGCAGCAATATGGGCTGAAATCTCCCTTATATCTTTCAAATCCGGATAGACTCTACCCTTTTTCAAATCCTCTTTAGTAACCAAATTAGCCAGAGTTTTGGCAGCAGCATAGAATATAGAATCCGTAATTTTAGTGGCTTTACAAACAACAGATCCCAATCCAACTCCCGGAAAAATATACATATTATTCCCCTGACCCGCTGCATAAGTTTTCCCTTTATATTTTATCGGCTCAAAAGGGCTTCCACTTGCATAAACAACATTTCCTTCAGTCCATTCATAAGCCTGTGTTGGTGTACATTCCGATTTTGAAGTTGGATTTGACAGAGCGAAAATCACCGGGATATCCACATGTTTTTTCATTTCACGAACAACATCTTCACTGAATGCTCCGGGTTGTTTACTAACTCCAATAAGAGCAGTAGGTTTTACATTTTTCACAACATCCAGAAGTTTTTTGATATATTTTTCATCACGTGCATACGGAATTTTATGCTCTGCAAGTTTATCTCCTCGAGTAGTAGTGACAAGTCCTTTACTATCTAAAAACCAAAATCTTCTTCGGGCTTCTTGCTTTGACAGACCTTCTTCAATCATACCTGCAACTATAGTATCAGCAATTCCAACCGCTGCAGAACCTGCTCCTAAAAAGACAATTCTCTGGTCACATAGTTTTCCTTTTGTAATTCTTAGAGATGCTAATAGTCCTGCAAGAGCAACCCCTCCGGTTCCCTGGATATCATCATTAAAACATAAAAGCTTTTCGCGGTATTTCTTTAACAATGGAAAAGCATGATCATTAGTAAAATCCTCAAATTGAATTAAAGCCCTGGGCCAGCGTTCGTGTGCAGCTACAACACATTCATCGATTATATCATAATACTTTTCGCCAGTAATGCGACGATGCTTTTCTCCCAGATATAAATGGTCTTTCAGAAGTTTTTCATTATTAGTTCCAACGTCTATTACTACAGGCAATGTTCCTGATGGATATATTCCAGCGCAAGCAACATATAAAGATAATTTTCCTATTGGAATACCTATTCCACTTGCACCAAGATCGCCAAGTCCTAATATTCTGCTACCATCAGTGACGACAATAATATTTACTTTTTCTTCAGGCCAATTATTAATTATTTTTTTAAAATTTCCCCTTTCCTTTGCCGGCATGTACATTCCTCTTGTTTGTCTGAAAATGTGACCATACTGCTGACATGCCAATCCCACCGTTGGTGTATAAATAATCGGTGTCATCTCCTCTAAATTTCTCAACAACAAAGCATAATAAAGAATTTCATTGCGGTCGTGTAGAGCTTCCAGAAAGATATATTTCCCAATATCGGTATCTTTGCGGCGATAGTTTCCCGTTGCTCTTTTCACCTGTTCTTCGAAAGTGGAAACATGAGGTGGCAATAATCCATGAAGATTAAATTCTTTTCTCTCTTTTTCTGAAAAAGCTGTTCCCTTATTCAGCATAGGGTTCCTTACAAGGTTTATACCTCTTTTAGAAACCTGTAACACTTTTTGTTCGCGATGTCCCATCTCAGAATATTCCTTTCGCTTAGGTATTTTCACTCCTTTTTTTATTTTTTTCAAAAGAATAGTAACAGTTTAATCAACAAATAAATCATCAAGCTTAATGTGACTTTTAGCTTTTTTATCTACAGTTGGTCCATAAATAAATTTTCTCTTATGCAAAATACGCGGTGCTATTCGTGGAACAGTTAAGCTGGCATCCATCATAAAAAGTATTTTTTCATTACCTTTCTCTCTTAAAGTAGCTTTTAGAGCTTCCTGTAAATCGGTATATCCTTTAATAAATATTTTATTCAGCAATTCTGGTTTTAGTTTTGTGTATGCCCATAAGGATGCCCATTTCATAATTTCTGCAAGTTTAGCTGCTTTATGATACCCCAATTTATAACCCTTTTCAATCTTATCAAAAACCTCATCAGGATTTCTGGCTTCGCTCAGTAATTTTATAAAGCTCTCACCTCCAACTCCTTTCCTGCAGCTTGAGACCAAAATAAGAATCCCATTTGCATTCAAAGCAAGTTTACCATTATCTATTGCCTTCTGCGATTGATAAAGATCAATATCCATTGGATAAGGTGCAACTGCTACTACGATATCCGCTCTATCTCTGATTTCTACAGAAAATACATCTTTTGCTTTTTCACATGCTAATTTAAAAGCCTTATGTGTCTCTCCACAGGCGCAGTAGTAAATTTTATGATCTTTATTTAGAACAGTTTGAATTGAAAAAATCTGTTTGTCTTTTGCGATATAATCATATGCTTCTTCGATGTCGTCTCTAACCGGATTTCCTTCAGCTACAAGAGCTTTTGCTGTTGCTTCCAAAGCCATTTTATGATTTTGTTCAATAGTCTTATATCCGGAAATTCCGGGTAAAAAGGACTTTGCTCCACCAGTATAACCTGCAAAATAATGAGGCTCAACCGATGTGATATAAGCTATTTTTTTTAGTTCAACTACCAGTTTATTAAAAAAGACTTCAGTGCCATTTTTGGTTTTACCGACAAAGATATTCCCAGCTTCGTTTTCAGAATCGTGGGAAAATATATTTTTTTCTAATTCATAATAGTGATTTCCAAAAAGTTCAAGGTATTCATCTTTTGTTGGGGCTCTATGAGCACCCGTAGCAATTAAGAATTTTATGTCTTTGTTCTTTATTCTTTCCCAGAGCAGGTCTATTATTCTAGCACTTGGTGTAGGTCTGGTAGCATCATTTATAATAAAAAGAATGGACTTATTGCCCTTTACAAAATCGTCAAAACTTATAAAATCAACCGGGCTGTTTAACGCATCAAAGAGAACTTCTTTTTCAGGTCGAATTTCAACAGTATTTGGATATACTAATTCACCAATATTTTCACTTGGGAGATTTATGGATAGTTCCTCTCCCCAATAAGGAATATTTATCTCCATTAGATCATATTTTCAGACTCTATTTTTTCGATAACTTCTCTAACTTTATCGGCTGAAAGATGCAATGCCTGTTTTTCTTCCGTTGTAAGAGATAATTCAATTATTTTTTCAACACCATTTCGCCCAATTACAATAGGTACACCTGCAAACAGACCGTCAATGCCGTATTCTCCCCTCAGATATGCTGAGCAAGGAATAATTCTATTTCTATTACGAATAATACATTCTACCATCTCAGCAGCAGAACTGCCAGGTGACCAGTATGCACTTCCAGTCTTAAGATAGGATACTATTTCTCCTCCAGCTTTTCTCGTACGCTCTATTAATTTATCTATTGTTGCTCTTGGTAATAATTCAGAAACCGGGATACCGTGTACAGTTGAATATCTGGGTAGTGGTACCATTAAATCTCCATGACCACCAAGTACAAGAGCTGTTACATTTCCGGGACTAACTCCAAGCTCATCAGCTATAAAGTATCTGAATCTTGAAGAATCCAAAATTCCTGCCATTCCGATTACCCTTTTCAAAGCAAATCCAGTAACCTTTAAAGCAACATAGGCAAGAATATCAAGTGGATTTGTGACTGTAATCAATACAGCATTGGGAGCATATTCAGCAATACTTTCTGACACACTCTTCATTATTTTTACATTATCACGAAGTAAATCTTCCCTGGACATACCGGGTAATCTCGGTTTACCAGCTGTTACAACAACAACATTAGAATCTTTTATCATTGATATATCGGAATATCCACTAACAGATACATCGTATCTTCTAATGGGAGAAGCCTGTACAATATCCAAAGATTTACCTTCAGCCCATCCTTCAACGATATCAATCAATACTACATTTGAAACTCTTTTTTCAACTAAAAATAGCGCTGTTGCTACACCAACGTTTCCACTTCCAATAATACTAACTTTCATGATGACCTCCTAAATTCCCAAAGACTCAATTGTCTTATTTATTACATCCGCTGATGCCTGCAATTCCTCTCTTATAGGCAAGGACAATTCAAGTTCAATTATTTTCTCAACACCATTTTTCCCAAGTTGAACCGGTACCCCCAAACATATATTTTTAAAGCCATACTCACCATCAAGGTAAGTGGGAAGACAAAATATTGCTCTTGTATCATTTATAATTGCTGTTATTGTTTCCGCTATTGCAGCTCCAGGAGAGTACATAGATGTCTGTTTTTTAAGTAGTGACAGAATTGTTGTCCCTGCTTCCCTGGCTTCAGATATTATTTTATCAATCTTTCCTTTTGGCAGTAATTCAGTGATTGGTATGCCGCAAACCCGTATAAATTCCGGAGGGATAACCATAAATTTATGATGACCACCCAGAACAAGAGCACTTACTTCAACCGGGCTAACACCGAGTTCTTGAGCAGTACATTCACAAACTCTTGTTACATCAAGTTTACCCGCAACTCCAATTACTTTCGTTCTGTCAAATCCAGTCTTTTTCAAAGTGTAATAAGTTAAAGATGTAACAGGTTCAGTTAGTACAACAACGATTGAATTCGGAGCATAATTTTTAATATCTTCTATTATCGGATCAATAATCTTCACATTATCTTCAAGTAGCTCAAGACGTAAGGTGTTAGGTTTTCTTACTTTACCGACTGTAATGACAACAACTTTTGAATCCTTAATACTTTCAATATGAGAAGAACCCCGAATTTTAATATCATAGCCTCGTAAAGGCGATGCTTCAGAAAGGTCAAGTGCACTTCCTTCTGCTTTACCTTCTATAATATCAATAAGCATTATATTTGCAACACCTTTCTCAGCCAAATAAAATGCTGCGGCAACTCCTACATTGCCACTGCCAATGATTGATACTTTCTCCATAATACCCCCTAATATGTTATTATTGATAACCTTGGAAGATTATATTTTTTTATTTTAGTGATTTTTTCTTCTTTTCCACAATAAATTTTAATCACCATTTGGACTTTTACTCAATTTTAACTTGAAATTTACTTACATCTTTCATGATCCTCAATATTTTAAATTAATTTATCCAATTATAAAAGAAATTTTATAGTTATAAATATACTAAAAAATTATCAAAATTGTTGAAGTATAACATTCCCCTGAATTTTATTGATAAAAGTAAACACTTCCAGAAAACCAAACCTAAAATATCATGTTATAAGAGAAATTTTCTTAGGTTGAGTCTTCTGAAAGGCATTTCCCTATCTTATCCTAAAATACCACTTATTATCAGTAAGTATTAAAGATTTATTGTGATTTTGAAATCAATCAAAAATTAATTACCTAATTTACTTTAGCTACTACTTTCCGAAGTTCTGGATTCTTTTCACACTCTTTCTCAAATTCACTATCTCGAAGTGAATTTCTATAATTCGGCGACTGGAATCTGTAAGTATATCTTATCTTATAACCCCTTGATTTTTCAAAAAGAGCTGCAACATCTTCTATAAAAACTCTTTCTTCGTCTGTTGGAATTATAAAAATCTTTACCCTGGAATCCCCAGCACTGATATCACATTCCGCATTTCTCGTCTTAGCAATCTTATTTTTTTCTTTATCATATTTTATTCCCATAAAATCCAAACCATCCAGAGCTTTTGCCCTTATAAGATCACACATCTCACCAACTCCTGCTGTAAAGACGATAGCATCTATACTACCTATTGCTGCTGCATAAGAACCTATATACTTCTTAATCCTGTATGCCTCAATATCAAGTGCTAATCTAGCTCTCTCATCGCCTCTTTCTGCTGCTTCAATTACATCACGCCTGTCAGTATATTTACCGGTTATACCCAGGATACCGGATTTTTCATTAAGTATTGAATTCATCTCCCCGGTTGAATAGTTCTCCTTATCCATTATATAGAAATCAATAGCTGCATCATGGTCTCCAGCTCTCGTCCCCATCACCAATCCTTCTAATGGTGTAAAACCCATACTTGTATCAAAAGATATTCCATTTTTCACAGCGTTTAAAGACACACCATTCCCAATGTGGCATATAATGAGATTGCATTCAAAGGGGTCTTTACCAAGAAGAACTGATGCTCTTCTCGAAACATACAGAAGTGATGTCCCGTGAAATCCATAACTTCTTATTTTATATTTCTCATACCATTCATAAGGCAGAGCATATGTAAATACATATTTAGGCATTGTTTGATGCCACGCTGTATCCATAATAGCCATATGCGGAGCATTTGGTAACAACTCTTTTGCCGCTTCTATACCAAGTATATTTGGTGGATTATGAAGTGGAGCCAGATCCGCTAATTTTTTAAATTCGTCAAGAACTTCTTCGGTTATAATAACAGATTTAGCAAACCTCTCACCTCCATGAACTACACGATGTCCAACTGCAGATATTCCTTTAAGGTCTTTGATTACACCATCTTTTGGAGATGTAAGCATTTCAATAATAAGCTTTATCGCCTCGCGATGTGTTGGACATTCTCTATCAACCCTTACACTGTTCCGCCCAGTGACTTCCTGTACGCAAAAACTGCCACTAGTTGTAACTCTCTCAACGATTCCTGTAGTAATAGTTTCCTTTTTATCCCAGTCATATAGCCTATATTTTACAGATGAACTTCCGCAATTAAGGCATAATATGATCATTTCGCCTCCTGTTTTTTAGGCATTTTTATAAAACCATTTTTCATTAAAGACTCAGTTTCTTCCCGAGCAAGTTTTATCATGGTTTCCGCCTTCTTATACAATTCCTCTCTTGACATCATTATTCTGGCAACACCTTGTTCTATTGCTTTCATTCCCACAGCAGTCGCTTCTCTTGGATAAACTTCCCATTCATCCATACTGGGGATTATGTACTCTTCTGAAAAACCTTTATCTTCAGCACATTTTGCGAGCTCGTAAGCTGCTGCTATACACATCTCATCTGTTATCGTTTTTGCCATTACATCAAGAGCTCCCCTAAATATTCCAGGGAATCCCAGAGAATTATTGACCTGATTAGGAAAATCCGATCTTCCGGTTGCAACTATTTTTGCACCAGCTTCTTTTGCTTCCCAGGGCCATATTTCCGGAACAGGATTGGCACATGCAAAAACTATTGCATCATTTGCCATGCTTTTTATCCACTCAGGTTTAATTACACCTGGTCCAGATTTCGACAAAGCAATACAAACATCTGCACTTTTCAGAGCTTCAGGAATTCCCCCTATTCTTCCTTCGACATTTGTTTTTTCACACATTTCCCATTTCTCTTTATTCTCTGGATTATCAAGGTCTTTCCTATTTTTATGAAGTGTACCCTTAGTATCAACCATTATTATATTTTCAGGATTAACACCTGCACTAATTATAACTCTTGCAATACAATAATTCGAAGCACCGGCTCCTATCATTGTTATCTTTGCTTCTCCTATCTCTTTCTCAACAAATTTTAGTGCATTTATTAATCCAGCTAAAGTTACTGCCGCTGTTCCTTGCTGGTCATCATGCCACACAGGAATATTCATTTCTTTTCTTAGTCGGTCCAAAATATAGAAGCACTTTGGTTTAGCAATATCCTCCAGATTTATTCCACCAAATGTTGGCTTCAACCACTTACATGCAGTAATTATTTCTTCTGGATCCTTGGTATCCAACATTATAGGAAAAGCGTCAACACCACCTAAATATTTAAAAAGGATAGCCTTTCCCTCCATTACAGGCAGACCGGCTTCAGGTCCTATATCACCAAGACCTAAAACTCTTGTTCCATCAGATACAATAGCAACAAGATTAGCCTTATTTGTATGCTCATAAACTTTTTGCGGATCCATTTTAATATTAAGGCAAGGTTCAGCAACTCCAGGTGTATACCAGATTGCAAAATCATTGAAATCCCTGATGCAGCATTTAGGTACAACTGAAATCTTACCATGATAATAAGGATGCAATTCCATAGCATCTTCACCTGGTTTCTTTGCCCTGGCAAGAAGTTCTTCAAGAGATATTGTCTTAGTTAGAGATTTTACTTTCGATATAAGCACTTTAGCCGGAACCGGCTTTTCAAGAAAGTCATCTACGGGCAGAAGTTGTGTACCGGCTATTTCCTTAAAATTTGTTTCCATTATCTTCTGGATACTCGTAACTATTAATATCGGAATCTTAGAACATTCAAAATATGGTGAACTTCTGTCGGGATTTCTTAGTTTATTAACAACTCCCAAACCAGCTGTAATATGTTCCATCATTATATCGAGTACAATTAAGTCAGGCTTAACTTCCTTGACTTTTTCAAGACCCTCTTTTGCCGAATATGCGCAAGCACATTCATAAGAATTCTTTTCCAGTATAATCTTAACTGCTTTTACGAAATCAACATCATCATCAATAATAAAGATTCTCTTTTTGTCCATTTTTTCTCCTAATTATCACTATCTCTCCTTTCCAGTAGTTGTTGGAAAGGTCGAGGAAGTAATTCACATAAAACCATAATATCATAAGAATCGATGCAAATAACAGTAAATAATGTTTTATAATTGCTCATCTCATTCTTATAAGCATCTGATATTACTCCTAATCTTAAATCTATATAAAAAGAAAGATCGCAAAATAAGAAATAAGTATCCGATTTTATTGTGCATACTTCTTTATTATTTCCAATATATGTTCAGACTTTATTGGTTTAGGAATAAACTCATCTACCTTATGTGTACCAGCCATAGTACGCACAAAATCGGGCTTTCTAAATTGCTTATCAAGGGCTGTTAGCATAATAATGGGTATATTATATGTTCGAGTATTTGTCTTTAATTCACGTGATACTGTAAAGCCGTCTTTATCTGGAAGCATAGCATCTATTAATATAAGATCAGGCAGCATCGCCTTAGCCATCTTAATTCCCCCATTTGCAGTATCTGCAGACTGTACTTCAAAATCATTCGATTCTAATAACTCCCGCATTGAGCGTACAAAATCTATATCACTATCAATAATCAGTACTTTCTTTTTATTTGTCGGTTCAGAGACAGTGATTTTCCTTCGAGTAATCAATGCATAGACTCTTGCAAGTAATTCTTTTGGATCAATGGGTTTCTCTGCAAAATCATCGGCATTGTGGTATAAAGCGATTCTCTCTGCATATTTTTCTCCTTCAAATTCGGTACTGACAGATGTCAAAATAAGAATTGGTATCTCCAATAATCCTGTCATTTTCTTTAACTCACTGCATATTGAAAAACCATCTTCACCCGGCAACATTATGTCCAATATTACAAGGTCAGGTTTCTCCTTTTTAAACTTCCGTAGCGCCTCTTTTCCATCGAATGCCGTGACAACATCATGTCCATTACTTTCCAATATTTTAGTTGTAGATTTGCAAAAATCGACATCATCATCTACGAGTAAAATTTTTGCTCCTTTCATTTCTCCTCCTCACTTTTTGTTAAAAGCACTGTAAAAGTACTCCCCTTCTCAGGTTTACTTGTTACCTTGATAGTAGCGGAATAAGCATCCATTATCCTTTTTGCAATTGATAAGCCCAAGCCGGTACTATCAGATTTAGGTTCAACTTGATAAAATTGTTCGAAGATAAAAGGCAATTTATCCTCTGGAATTCCGATACCATTATCAGAAATACTCACTTCTATATATTCACCATTTTCCTTTGCACTAACTAATAGATTCCCACCATTTTTACCATACTTTATTCCATTGTCAACCAAATTTAAGAACGCCTGTTCCAGAGTCCCCTTATCACCAGAAATTTCAGGAAGATCTTCAGGAATATCCATCTTTAGAGTAATATTCTTTTCCTTTGCAATTGTCTGCATCAAATTAAAAATATTAGTGAAAATTGAAGTTACATTTATCGATGCCAATTTTTTTACAATCCTATTAGCATCTATCTTTGATAGATTAAGCCAGTCCTTGATTAAATATATCAGCTGATCAATGCGAATTTTAGACCTCTCCAGCATCTCTCTTTGTTCATCAGTGACTTCACCAGCCATACCACCGAGAATTACTTCAAAATATTGCTGCACAGCAACAAGAGGAGTCCTAAGTTGATGTGAAACCATGCTAATAAATCTTTCTCTCATTTTTTCTTTCTCTTGCCGTAAACGATTTGATTCAATGGTTAAACGCCTCTTTTCAAGGGCTCTTTTAGTAATTAGTCTAATCTCTCCCGGAGTAAATGGCTTAGTTAAAAAATCGTATGCACCTTTCTTTATTGATTCTATTGCCGAGTCTACAGTTGCATAACCAGTAATAACTACGGTAACAATTTCCGGGTCAATCTTTTTAATCTCTTCAAGAACAACCATGCCACTTATTCCGGGCATTTTCAGGTCAACAAGCACAAGATCGGGATTTATATCTTTAATCTTTTGTAAGCCCGTAACACCATCACTAGCAACATCTACAATATAATTATTTTTAGCATATACCTGTACACATGCATCGCGCATGGATTCATCATCATCAATTATAAGTATTTTAATATTCTCTGTCATTTTAACACCTTTCCTTTATTTTACACTTCCAAACTCTATACCAAATAATACAATAACCAGCAAGGCTAAGCTCTAACCTTTTGTTATGCAACAATTTGCGACTAAATAATATTTTTATATAGTTGTTTCTAAATAGTTGGGACTGTTTACTTAGTGGGGAGTTTTACCCCGGTCATGGAGAATTATAACTCATACTTATCTAACATCAGTCAGGTTTTATTTCATATTTTTCCATTTTTAAGCGGAGTGTTTTACGGTCTATTTCTAGCAATCTTGCAGTTTTGCTTTTATTCCAGTTACATTTCTTTAAAATTTTCAATATATGCTCCATCTCTACCGATTCAAGAGTAGAATTAGTGAGTTTCTCATTATCTGTCGTACCCGGGAAAGACCGTTCGCTATTAATAAAAGGACGATAAAATAGATGGGTGGATTCTATAATATTTCCTTCAGCAAGCACGACAGCACGTTCTATAGCATTTTGTAGCTCCCTCACATTTCCTGGCCATCTATATTTAATCAACTCCTTCATTGCTCTATCTGATATAGCTTCTATTTTCTTCTTTCTTTCTAAATTAAACTTGTGTAAAAAATAATTTGCTAATACAGGTATATCATCTCTTCGACTTCGCAAAGGTGGCAAATGTATAGGAACCACACTCAATCTGTAAAATAGGTCTTCACGAAAGTTGCCATTTTTTATTTCTCCTATGAGATTTCTATTTGTTGCAGAAATAATCCTGATATCTATATTAACAGTATGTGTACTTCCGACTTTTGTAATTTCTCGCTCCTGAATTACTCTTAACAATTTACTCTGAATATTTATGCCGATATTTGCTATCTCATCAAAAAATATTGAACCAGTATTAGCAATTTCAAATTTCCCATATTTCGTATTTATAGCTCCGGTAAAAGAACCTTTGATATGTCCAAAAAGTTCACTTTCAAACAAAGTCTCAACAAGACTGCCACAATCAACAGTAACAAAAGGTTTATTTTTCCGATCACTATAGTGATGAATTGCTCTAGCTACAAGTTCTTTGCCCGTACCACTCTCACCTGAAATCAAAACGGTACTGTCTGTAGGAGCGACCTTTCTTATTAACTCTTTAATTTTTATTATCTGTTCACTTTCACCAATTATCTCATCCATTCCGAGATATTTTTTTAACTGCTCACGAAGATATATATTTTCTATTGCTATTTTTCTCTTTTCCTCAGCTCTTTTGATAATTGCATTCAGTTCATCAGGATTGAAAGGTTTCGGAAGAAAATCGTATGCTCCTAATTTCATTGCCTGAACAGCTGATTCAACAGTAGCATATCCAGTAATAACAATTACAATAGTCTCAGGAGTATCACTTCTTATCCTTTTTAAAACTTCCATACCACTAATCCCTGGCATTTTTAAGTCCAGAATTACAATGTCAAAGTCCCTATCTGCCATAATTTTAAGACTTTGATTCCCATCTTCAGCAATTTCAACCTTATGTCCTCTACGAGAAAGCATCTGGCGGCAGGAATCACGCATATACTCTTCATCATCAATAACTAATATTTTCATGTTTTTTGGTCGTTCTTCTCTCTTACGGGTAAAACAATCGTAAAAGTGCTTCCCTTTCCAATTTCGCTGCTTACATTTATCTTTCCTTTATGCTTTCTGATAACTCCATAGCTTATTGATAGCCCGAGACCCGTTCCATGACCCGTCTCTTTAGTTGTAAAAAATGGTTGAAATAGCTTTTTCATATTCTCTTCTGAGATTCCACATCCTGTATCAGTAAATTTTATCCTTACATATTCTTCATCAGAGGAGGTTTCAACTGTCAACTTACCTTGCCCATCCATAGCCTCAGCAGCATTAAGAATAATATTCATAAGTACCTGCTGTATCTGATTTTTATCAAGCAGAATTGGTGGTGGGTCTGGGGACAATTTTTTTATTACTTTTATATTATGAAACATCACCTGCCTTTCAACAAGAGATAGAACCTCTTTAACTATCATATTTATATCAGAGAGTTTCATCTCAGGTTCAGTTTGACGAGAAAAATCCAGTAACCCTTTTACAATCTTCTTACAACGTGTGGCTTGGTTTGCTATTTTCTCAATATTCGCTCTCCTGGGGTCCTCTTTTTGCAAATCCTCAAGCAAAAGATGACTATATATCAAAATGCTTCCAAGAGGGTTATTGATTTCATGAGCAACGCCTGCTGCTAATTGCCCCACCATAGCTAATCTTTCAGACTTCATTATTTCCTGCTTAGTATATTCCTTTAATCTCTCATCTCTCTCCTTTATTGAATCTAACATATAATTAAATGCTGTTCCCAATTCTCCGATCTCATCTTTATTTCTATATTCAACTCTATGATCCAGGTCTCCTTTTGCAAATTTATTAGAAGCAGAAATAAGTAACCGAATTGGCTTTGTTATTGTACTATTCCCAAGAATACGTGAAATAGCAAAAGCGATGACAATTCCGACAAATGTTATACCCAAAAATGTCAACATAGTTTGTCTTTTCATATCTACGAACTTCTCTTCAAGTATTCCAACATACAAAATGCCAATTACTTCATCTTTGATGTTTCTTATAGGTTCGTAAGCCGTTATATACCAATTATTAACGACAAATGCCCTGTCAAACCATGGCTTACCCTTTACTAAAACCTGGTTGTTCACTTCTTCGGATACTCGCGTACCTATAGCTCTTGTCCCATCCTTTCTCTCTACATTGGTTGAAATGCGTAAATCACCCTGAAATATTGTAGCAGTGCCAATGTCTTTTCCCCTATATGTTTCTCCTCTATAAACTATATCCTTTATTTTATCAACAATCTCATAATTCCTATTAAGCAGATTTCCTCCATATAAGATACCGATTAAATTCCCGTTATAATCAAAAACAGGAGCTGCTGCTTTTATCACCATCCCTGAAGTCTCTTCTTTTTTAGGCCTTGATTTTGCTTTTGGAGTCGAAATAAACTCAATATGCGCCTGTTTTGCAAGATCTTCCCCTTCTTTCAGAAGTTCATCTTTTGAAATTATCTGAGTTGATGCTACTATTTTCCTCTGGCGAATCACCTCTCTTACAATATCATCACCCAACTGATTGTCCTCATAAGCTTCAGGGTTCCGTGCTCTAATAAGAACCCTTCCATCTTTATCAGTAAGAGTAAGTATATCCAGCAACTCTCTTTTTCTTATTTTCTTAAGTTCTACCTCAAGCCTCTTTACATCATTTTTTAAGATAGCATCTCTTAAAAAGAACCTAAGTGTAGTTAAACGAATTGAAGCCTGAATTTCTCTGATTTTATTTTTATACTCTTCTCTTGCTGAATTGAGATCTAATTCCACCTTCTCCTGAGCTTGTTTCACTATTCTATCGCCAATTAAGTATACACCTACTAAAGTAGATGTAACACCAACAATAACAATTACCGATAAAAAACTCAGAATTAATTTTGTTCGGAGTTTAATTTTTGTAAGCATATAAAAATGTAAGGAATTAAATGTTTTTCTTATTAAACTTTATATTTAAACAAGTAAAGATATCAAAAGGTCCAATAATTAAAAAGCATCTAAAATCCTAATTTTCCTCATTTAATATGTTGGTTAATAAATCCCTCTTTTCCGACAAGCACAGCAAACGGCATTGCAAAGCAAGTTTTATCGGGATCGGTATTACACTTTTTCTAATCATAAAAATTTATGGAACATAATATACTCATTTCAGCAACAAATTGATCAATTGACTATTTAAATTTAGCAAATTCGCTCTTATTAATCCAGTCCAATTTAAGTCTTTGAGGTTCAATACTAAATTGCTTAAGCGTTCCTTTTAGCAGAATGACTCTTCTTCTTGTTTTATAATTACCATCATGTTCACATTTATCATCAGGACAGCTCGCAATAAGCACTCCCCAAGCCTCGCATTTAAATGTCTCTAGAATTAGTTCAGGCGAAATTCGACCTGAACCCCATATTAACTATTACTCTATATATACAGACTATATAGAGTTTGTCTATAAAGTATGAAACCTTGAGTTAAGTTTGCTTTAGCTGACTTGACTTAAGGTTTCTAACTCATTGAAATAAGTCAACTTAACTCATCCGGCAACTGCCGGATAAGTCAAGTTTCCATTTATCGAAAAAACGACATTTTGGACATACACTAGATAAATGTTCTAACAAATAGCTTCATAGACAAGATCAAGGAGATTTATAACCTTAAGTTTTCCACCATTCTTTTTAGCTACATCCCCTAAATTAAATTCACAGGTTGGACATAGGGTTGTGAGTGTATCTACTCCTAAATCTAAAGCCTGATTCACACGCTTTTCTGAGAGCTTTTTAGCAAGTGGATTATCTGTAGTAAGTAACCCACCACCTCCACCACAGCATTCTGCCTGTTTACCATGGGTTGGAAGTTCAACAAGTTCCACACCAATTTGTTTTAATATCTCTCTTGGCTCATTAACCATACCCATACCTCTGGCTAAATTACAAGGGTCATGATAAGTTGCTTTTAAGCCAAGTTTTTTAGTATTATAATGAGGCAGTCTCTCTGCAATTTCCTCAATCACATATTTGGGTTTGAGGTCAGGGTAGTTTTTCATAATAAAGAACATACAGGTTGTGCACATACATATAAACTCCTTATAGGGAAGTCTTTTGCGAAATTTCTCCTGTTGCTTTTTGAGGTCTTCTTTATAACCAAGCACTCCAAATGGCATGCCACAGCAGGTCTCATCCACTACTTTAGGTTTTATGCCTAACTTTTTTAATATTTCAAGGTATCTTATTGAATCATCCTTTCTCTCAAGCAAACGACATCCAAGTAATACCGGAGTTTCTCCATCCTGAATTGGAGGCTCAATCTCCTCGCCAAAGATATTACCTGTGCGTTTAATTTTATCTAAAAGCTCTAAATGTGCATCATATTTAAATCCAGCATTTACCAAATCTGCTCTCGCAGCAGTCAAAATGTCTATAACTCGCACATTTGCTGAACATCTCTCCATACAATCCTGACAAAAGCTACACTGGAATATTTTGTCTGCAATATACTTGGAGGGTTTAAGTTCACCACTAAGCAAACCATAAGAGAGGACAAGTTTTCCTCTTGCACCATCTGCTTCCCATCCAAGTTGCTTGAATATAGGGCAACCCTCAAAGCAATAGGCACACCTTATACATATATTTAGCTCATTTTCCCATTCTTTTAAGTATTTGGTTTCCATCTTATTCTCCTACTATCTAACTCGATATCTTAACCTGGTTGCTGTGAGCCAATTATCTGGTGCATCCTGTAATTTATGTGGATTTAAGATATTGTTAGGGTCAAGAGCTTTCTTTATAGACCTCATTACATTAAGTGAATCTGCCTTCTCTTTTTTCCAAAAAGGTGCTTTGGAAAGTGCAATCCCATGCTCCCCAGAAGTTGTTCCACCAACTGAATGAACATAATCATATAATTCGGATGCTGCTTTACTTGCATCATCCCATTTTTTCTTATTCGTTACATCAAACATTATTTTCGTGTGTAGAACTCCTGAGCCACAATGTCCATATACAGACATTATTACATTATTCCGCTCAGCAATCTTGTGAATTTCATGAGCAGTTTCTGCAATTTTTGAGTTTGGAACCGCCATATCATCTGCAAGATCTGTACAAATTATTCCTTCCTTATATCTTGAGAGAGATGCAAATAGTTTTTTCCTTCCTGTATATATTCTGGTGCGCTCTTTGGCATCATAACTCATTTCAATATTAAAACCCTTATCTTTCTCGCAGATATTTTTTATCTTTTCCATTTCATAATCTACACTTTCTTTTATCATTCCATCAGCTTCAAATAGTATAATTGCTGCTACATCAGGTAATCCAAGGTTAAGATTCTTATTTACAGCAGTTATGCCTATATTGTCCATCAATTCAAGCATTGATGGTGATGCACCACTTGATATTACATCTGTTACTGCTTTACCTGCATCCTCTACTTTATTAAACTTTGCTATACCCATACATCTTAATTTTGGTAGAGGAACAATTTTTAATGTTGCCTCTACTACTATACCAAGCGTTCCTTCAGAGCCAACTATGATTCTCTCAATTGGATAGCCTGCTGTTGCTACCCTTGTATTTGAGCCCAGTGTAATTAAATCTCCGTTTGCGAGGATAACCTTCATCCCAAGGACTGAATCTCTTGTAGCGCCATATTTTACAGACCTCATCCCTGATGCATTAGCCCCAATCTCCCCACCAATAGTTGCAATCCTTGAAGAGGCTGGTGCTGGTGGCCAAAAGAAACCGTGGGGCTTGAGAGCACGGTTTAAGTCATCATCAATTACACCCGGCTCAACTTTGCAGTAAATATCTTCCGGTCTTATTTCAAGAATTCTATTCATTAATTTTAAATCCATAACAATACCGCCGTCTATTGGAACTGTATGACCTGATGTACTGGAAGCTGAACCTCTTGGAATGACTGGAATCAACTCATCATTGGCATAACACATTATTTGCTGTATCTCTTCTATTGTTTTTGGTTTTACAACGACTGATGCTGGTGATTCATGAACTGATGCGTCAGAACCGTAGACATAAAGATCGGCTGGATCATCCTGCACATTCTTCTCGCCAACAATACTTTTAAGTTTCTCTGTTTCAATATCTCTCATAATTAATCCCTCTAATTCAAATGAACTGGTATAATCTTGGCTATTGCTTTTGCATAAAAATTGTTCTCTTCATCCACAATCTTTGTCTGATCCACAGACAAAACAGTGAGGAAAAGTAGGAAGGGGAGAAGTTACTCGACTATTCGCGAATGACTTTTCCATCTAAGAAGTATTAACCTCCCAATAACTTTTTCATCGTGATGCCAATTTCTGCTGGAGAATCAGCCACAGTTACACCTGCCTCCCGTAGACTTTCTATTTTCTCCTTAGCAGTACCTTTTCCACCAGCAATAATTGCTCCGGCGTGTCCCATCCGTTTACCCGGAGGAGCTGTCCTTCCGGCAATAAAGACCACTACAGGTTTGTTAAATTCTTCTTTAATGTACTGAGCAGCTACCTCTTCATCTGTTCCACCAATCTCGCCAATAAGAACTACCCCTTCGGTCTGTGGATCATCTTTAAATAGTTTTAGACCATCGATGAATCGGGTACCAATAATAGGGTCTCCACCCAAACCAATACAGGTAGATTCACCTAATCCTTCCTTTGTCAATTGATCCACTGCCTCATAGGTCAGGGTTCCACTTCGTGAAAGGACACCCACTTTTCCGGGCTTATGAATAAAACCAGGCATAATCCCAATTTTACACTTTCCAGGTGTAATAATACCCGGACAGTTAGGCCCAATAAGACGAACATCCTTTCCTTTAAGATAGGTTGTAACCTTAACAATATCAAGAATTGGAATTCCTTCGCTTATGCAGACGATAAGTTTTACATTTGAATCCGCTGCCTCCATCACTGCATCTGCTGCAAAGGCCGGAGGTACAAAAATCACAGAAGTGTTGGCTCCTGTCTTCTCCACTGCTTCAGCCACTGTATTAAAAACTGGGACTCCTTGATGGACCTGACCACCTTTCCCTGGTGTCACTCCAGCTACGACTTTTGTTCCATATTCCATCATCTGCTTGGAATGAAAAGTACCTTCGTTCCCGGTAATTCCTTGAACAATAACACGAGTCGTATCATCAACGAGAATACCCATCAAAAACCTCTTTATACTTTTAGCTTTTTAAAACCGATTTTATCCTTGAGCCGCTGCCACAGCTTTCTTTGCAGCATTTTTGAGGTCACTGGCAACGGTGAACTTCAAACCAGATTTTTTAAGAATTTCTCCAGCGATGTCGCTGTTCGTACCAGCAAGCCTAACAACGATCGGAACTTTGATCTCTAAACGTTTTGCAGCTTCTACAACACCACTTGCCACCCGATCACAGCGCACAATCCCCCCAAAGATATTGATTAAAACAGCCTTAACATTCTTATCTGATAGCAGAATACGAAATGCCTGCTCAACTCTTTCTGAAGAGGCTGCACCACCTACATCGAGAAAGTTTGCCGGCATTGACCCGTGAAGTTTAATAATATCCATCGTTGCCATAGCAAGACCAGCACCGTTGACCATGCAGCCAACATTTCCATCCAGCTTCACATAACTTAGTTTATGACTGGAAGCTTCAACTTCGCTCGGTTCTTCTTCGTGGATGTCGCGGAGTTCTTGAATATCAGGATGTCTATAGAGTGCGTTGTCGTCAAAGTTGATCTTGGCATCAGCAGCCAGTAACCGGCCGTCTTTTGTTATAACCAGAGGATTTATCTCTGACAGAGAAGCATCCGTGCTTACAAAAAGATGATAGAGATTCATGATAAGTTTGGCTGCTTCACTAATGAGCTCCAGAGGTAGATGAAGCCCAAATGCAATTTTTCTCGCCTGGAATGGCTGAATTCCTGCTTTTGGATCAATTTCTTCTTTAATAATCTTCTCCGGTGATTTGGCCGCGACAACTTCAATTTCTACTCCACCCTCTTCCGAGGCAATTACAGCTATTCTTGAGTTATCTCTATCCAGGACCATGCCGAGGTAAAGCTCTTGCTCTACTTCCAGAGCTTCTTCAACTAAAACTTTCAGGACAAGCTTTCCCTGCGGACCAGTTTGGTGGGTCACTAAATTCATCCCGATAATTTCTCTGGCTCTGAGCTCTGCCTCTTCAGGAGTATTTGCAAGCTTAATGCCACCTGCTTTCCCTCTCCCACCAGCGTGAACCTGTGCTTTAACTACAACCTTTTTCCCGATTTTCTCTGACTGTTTTCTTGCTGCACCGGGATCTTCGACCATCTTCCCATCAGGAACAGGAATAGAATATTTTCTAAATATTTCCTTAGCCTGGTACTCGTGAATCTTCATCGCGCGCCTTTCTGTTAAGCAAAAAGAAACCCTGCAAAAAAGCCTACTGACAAAGTAGGCCGTCTAGCCCCAAAATTTTTATAAGCAACTATCCTGTAAATTGAATTGAGCGAGATAGAAAGCCGAAATTCTAGTTCGATAATCATAAAGCTGTTCAGATTAAATTGCTTTTAAGTTACTTATTGTTAAGCAACTTAATATTCCAATAATTAATAGCAAGCATTATTTTTTACAAATCAAAAACTATATTAAAACCCGAACTAAAATATATCGATAGCTCTTGCAAGGACTGCTTTCCCTCTGTAGTCAGGCAGCAACAATGGTGCTCTTCTATCTGTTTTTATCCCTGCGGATTTTAGCTCCTGAATATATTTTTCTACGTGTTTAAAACCCAACTTGCCTACTTTTACACCCTCTTTCACATATTCTGCTGAATGCATCCCTGCTCTTCTTCCAAACACCATACAATCAAGAGTCGAGTTTCCCATCAGTCTGTTCTTGCCATGAACGCCTCCAGAAACCTCACCTGCAACAAATAACCCCTTTACATTAGTAGAACCCTGTGGATCTGTTTCTACACCACCATTCTGATAATGAAGTGTTGGGAAAACCAACACTGGATCCTTTATCATATCGATACCAAATCGTTTGAACATCCTTACCATAGCAGGAAAAGCTTTTTCTGTCTTACCTTTACCACTAAGAATATCTATTAGAGGTGTATCCAGCCATATTCCTTTCATTCCTGTAGGTGTTGTTATCCCATTATTTCTTATATAACATTCTCGTATAAAACTAGCAGCTTCAACGTCGCGCGGCTCAAGCGGAAAGACAAACTCTTCTCCATTTTTATTGACTGGTTGAGCACCACTTGTCCTCAGTTTTTCGGTGAGTAGAAGTCCAATGATTTGCTGTGGATATGCAGCCCCTGTAGGATGGTATTGAACAGTATCAGGATCTCTCAATTTTGCTCCTGTCCTGTAAGCCATGACAGGCCCATCGTATGTAGCGCCGTAATGGTTGGTCGTTGGGAATCCTCTAATATGAAGTCTCCCAAAACCACCGGTAGCAAGAACAGTTGCCTTTGACTTAACGATTTTATATTCCTCTGTTTCCATATTCCACAGTATTGCACCAACTACTTTGTTCTCTTCATCGGTTAGAAGCTCAACCGCAGGATAAAATTCAAGAACTGGGATATCTCTATTCCTGAACTCGTCTCTTATTACTCTTAATTCCTCCAGCCCTGTATAGTCAGCACAGGCATGCAGTCTTCTCCTCGAAGTACCACCACCTGTTAATTCCACAAAAGTCCCGTCATCATTCTTATCAAACAGAGCACCAAGACCTTCAAGCCATTTTATCACTCCTGGAGCATCTTCCACAAGTGCCCTGAGAACATCGGGTTTGTTTGTAAAATGGCCTCCACCAATAGCATCTATATAGTGAAGCACCGGAGAATCATTGGCTCTGTCAGCAGCCTGAGTTCCACCCTGAGCCATCATAGAATTTGCATCACCGTGGCGTAGTTTATTCGCAAGCAAGATTCTTTCTGTCGGAATTCCATTGTCATTCGCAAGAAGCGCAGCACTGGTCCCAGCGAGTCCACCACCTACTATCAAAATGTCCATTTCATAATCTACTTTACTTAAATCAATCTTGTCTGGGTCAATAAGTGGATATGCTTCAAATAAATCAGCTACTTCATTAGGAACAACATCCCCACGATTTGGTCCTATTTTTAAAGCTCTTTTACCACCTGGAGCATAATCTGGATGGCAAAGATTCAGAATATCCACTCTTTCACGCGATGTCATCTGAGGAAGTAATTTCCCTATCCTTTTTGGACGTGTCTTTTCAACAAGCTTGATTGATTCTCGCATATAAACCGGATATCCACCAATAAATTTAAGTTCGGCCATCTTAATCCTCCTTAATAAACTTCTCTCGTATTTTGCTGCTCTGTATAAACCTTTTTAAGTTCATCCATACTCAAATTCATAACTCTATCAAACTCTTTATCAAACTCACCTTTTTCTATTTCTCTTATTCTTTTTTCAACATTCTTATCTCTGAGAGTTCCATACCTGCCGTACATTCTCATTGCAAACTGAGCCATATGGTACTGCACAATTTCTGCAGGGCATCTGATCGCACAAAGCCCACACTGAATACATTCGAACGAATCCTCTGCAATAGCTTTAAAGTCACCCTTAAGAGCAGCTTGAACGTAATCCATAACTTGTAAATCCTGTGGACAGCTCTTTGTACAAGTATTACAGCTAAGACATCTGGAAATCTCAGGAAAATATTTCAGCAATACAAAAGGTTCATATTTCACTTTTTTAATGTCATACAAGGGTTTCTCTGCAGGAGAAAATGGTATCTGGACGAGAAACATCCCATCCTCAACCCTTGTCTGGCAAGCCATCGCAGTCTGAAGTTTGTATTCTCCTTTTTTTCTATAGACAGTAGAGCAGGCACCGCAGAATCCAGCCCTGCAACCACAACTTCGCACCAGTCTATACCCTGCATATTCCATGGCCTGCATAATAGTCAGGTCAGCAGGTACCTTATAGGCTTTGCCCATGATATAAATTTCCACCCAGTGTTTTATATCTTTTTCATCTACGCCTGCAATAACTGACTGACTTGCCTTCCTTACACTATCCATTACGCTTATCTTTCTTTCAGCCATGATATTCCCTCAGTTTAAAAGATCTTTTTTCCTTAATAATGCTCGCGGATCTATATAATTTTGATCGAAACCGTAATATTTCTCATCCAATCCAAAAGCAAGCGCCATCAATTGGGTAAAATACAATACCGGCATTGGCTTAAATTCAGGATGCTTTTCCATTACTTCTTTCTGCCTGCCTGCAAGGTTAAACATACAAAGCGGACAACTTGTTGTAACAAGCTCGGCCCCCTCTTTTCTTGCACGACTAAGAATATCGTATGTAAGTTCAGCAACTGCATACTTGTCACGTACTGTCTGATAGCTGCCACAACATCTGGTTTTAAACGGATTGTTAATAGTTTCAACTCCAAGAGCCACAAGAAGATCGGACTGAATTGTAGGATCTTCCGGATCGTCTATTCCCATCTCTTTTGGCCGTAACATCAAACAGCCGTAATAAGGCGCAACCTTCAATCCGGTAAGAGCATACTTTACCTTTTCTTTGACTTTATCAAACCCGATGTTCCTCAACAATTCCAGAAAGTGTATAACCTCTACTTTTCCATTATAATCCTTTTCCAGATACATAAAGTTATTAATTTTCTCCAACTCTTCAGAATTTTCCATCACACGCAAATTAGACCGTTTTAACACATTAAAACACATAGAACATAATGCTACCAATCTGTACTCATCCTTTATCTCACCATTTTCATTCATTTCTTCTACACGCACGAGATTGCGTATTGGGGCAAGATGGCGCATTAAATCATCACTGGTAAGAGAAGTAACAGTTCCGCAGCAATTCCAACGTGGGAGCTCAACTAATTCAATATCCATTAATTCAGCAACTGCCAGAGCAGATATCTCAAAATTTTTTGCCGTTGTTTTAAGAGTACAACCAGGGAAATACGGTATTCTCATCTTTTTATTATCTTTTACTAAGTTCATCTTCTTCTATCCTGTAAACTTGCGGCCAGCACTAACCATGGCAATCTGTGGAAGACGCTCGATTTCATCATCCGATATATTATTTATATCAATATAATCGATAGCCTGTCTCAGTTTTACCTGTCTCAATGCCTCAGCAACTCTTGACAGATCTAAACCCCGTGGGCACCTTACTGTACAAGCGAAACAAGAGGCACAAATCCACATTGCCTTCGATTCCATAACCTCCTGCCGTCCAAGCTGAACCATTCTCATCATCTGTGAGGGAGTAATATCCATATCAGCAATCATGGGGCAGCTTCCAGAACAGACCCCGCATTGATCACATCTCGTTATTATCTGATCACTGAGTTCACTAATTTTATTCAGAAAATCAACATTTTCCGAAGTAATCACAATTTTATTTATCATGACTTTCACCAAATAATCTTTTATCTATATCCTTATCCAAACGCTTTAATCCTTCAGAAGGAATTGGACCCAACTTTCTAACAAAATCTGACAAACTATTTATATTATTGACAAAGCCCGACAACATAACAGTGACAAACTGAACAAAACGTACTCTGTTTCCATTTATCTTCTCTTTTTCTAAAATATCTTTTACCTTAGAGATATTTGATTTTATCGTTGCTATACTGTTAGGATATGGACTAGACTTCTCTTCACTCTCACCAAGCAGGATCCCATCTGCCCCAAGACTAAAAGCTTGCAACATCAACTTTGGTGAAATCCTGCTGCCACTTGGTACCCTGATTATTCTAGAATCAAGTGAATAAGACATCTTGGCTGTGCCAACATTGTCTGCTAACCTGTAGCATGCCATGTCATCTGCAAAGACCAATATGCGAACTTCACCATCTTTTTTATCCGCAAGAGCAGCTTTGATTTGGGCAAGCATCTGCTCGTTTGTGTAACAATGAAGATCCAGAGCATACTTTGGGCAGGAAGCAATGCAGCTACCACATCCCTTACAGAGAGCCTCATTAATTTTTGCAACCTTCGGGTATAAAGATTTATCAGAATTCTCATCACGAGAGGTAAGAGATATGGCATTGGTGGGACATTGTTCAATGCAGAGTCCACATCCATCGCAAACATAGGTATGAACAAAAGCCATAACAGGATCAACGTCATACTCACCCCTGTTCATCAACCTAATAGCCCTGGAAGAAGCCGCACTTGCTTGAGCTACTGTATCAGGAATGTCTTTAGGTCCCTGAACGGTTCCTGCAACGAAAACCCCGTCAGTGAGAGTATCAACAGGTCTAAACTTGGGATGTGCTTCCTGAAGAAAACCATCCGGACTCTTAGCAAGTCTTAAGAAATCTGCAATCTTCTCTGTACCCCTATTGGGACGCAATCCTACCGAAAGCACTACAAGGTTAAATTCTGCTTCTATTATATTTCGAGTTAGCGTATCCTCTACCCTCAGAGTTATCTCATTGGTTTGGGAATCTTCAATAAGTTCTGCCGGCCTCCCCCGTATAAATTTAACACCATCACCCTGCGCCCGCTTATAATATTCCTCAAACCCCTTACCGTAAGCCCTTAGATCAGTATAAAAAACATATATATCTCTTGTAGGGTCAGAACGCTTAAGCAGCTGGGAAAGCTTGGTGGCATACATACAGCATATTCTTGAACAGTACTCATTTCCTACTTGTTCGTCCCTCGACCCAACACATTGAATAAAGGCAATCCTTTTACCCATAGGTCTCATAGGATTACCCTCTGAAGCATAAACTATCATCCGCTCCATATCCAGCGCAGTTATCACATTCTCATACCTTCCAAAACCATAAACCTTTTTCTGTGTAGCATCAAAAATATCATAACCTGTAGCAACAATAATAGTATCAACTGTAAACTTTATTTCTTCAGGATACACATCAAAATTAATTGCACCTGGATCACAAACCTCCTGACATTTGCCGCATGCTAAGGGAAATATCCCAAGACATGCTTTATCATCCAGAACATAGGAATGCGGCACCGCAATAGGAGAAGCTAAGTAAATTGCCTTTCTTGTTGAAAGTCCCTCATCTAACTCATTGGGAACAGCAACAGGACAAACATCAACACAGTCATCACAACAAGTGCACTTAGCCGGATCTACATAAGTAGGTTTTTTCTTAACAGTAACCTCGAAGTTTCCCAGATATCCCTTAATATCTTCTATTTCTGAATAGGTAAATAAATGTATATTGGGATTGGCAGGGACATCCGCCATTTTGGGAGAAAGAATACAAGCAGCACAGTCCTCCGTTGGGAAAGTTCGAGAAAGTTGAAGCATTTTACCGCCGATAGAAGGATTTTTTTCAACAAGGTAAACATCAAATCCCGCATCGCCTAAATCTAAAGAAGCCTGAATCCCTGCTATACCACCTCCAATAATCAGCACTCTTTTGCCAATTGGGAAGGTCTTTTTGGTTAACGGTTCATCCAACCTTGCCTTTGCTATGGCTATACTAGTAAGCTCCTTAGCCTTCTCTGTTGCTTCCTCAGGAAAATCAAAATGGGGCCAGGCACATTGCTCACGAATATTGGACATCTCCAGAACGTATGGAGACAGACCTGCTTTCTCCAGAGTAGCCTTAAAAGTAGAACCTTGAAATTGGGGAGAACAAGCAGCTATAACAACCTTGTCCAACTTGTGCTCTTTAATATCATCTATGACAAGTTTTTGCCCCACCTCAGAACACATATGTTCATGATCCCGTACAAGCACAACGTCAGGTTGCTTTTCTGCAAATGCAGCTACTTTCTTAACATCCACAACCTCTGATATATTTCCACCACAATGGCAAACATATACTCCGATTCTCATTTTCTCTCTTCTTGTTTTTGGAAGTCTCTAAAGGACTCGGCAATTATTTTATCGACAATCCCTGGAATACTTTCCTTTACTCTCGCAGTACAGTCCTCGCTGAATACGGTATTGTTTTCTATCTCTATGGCATAAATCTCGATATCTCCTGGAAGTTTATAGCCCATTTGCTTGCCCAGTTCAATCGTGGTGGCAAGTCCCATACCATGAGTCGATGTTAAATGCGTAGTAGTATTTAATTCTTCTAACTTAAGTTTATAAAATTGCCCCGGTCGGCCTTTTTCTGACTTTATAGAGTCAATAATTATTAACCTATCGTACCCTTGTATTTCGTCCAGGATAGAAAGCCCAGCAATGGCGCCCTCTTTGACATCGACACTATGAAGTCTATTTCTCAGTTTTTGCGCAATTCTCATTCCAACCCCATCATCTGAGAGAATTGGATTTCCCAATCCAAACACTAAAGTTTTCATCTTCGCAACGTCTTTATGACTTCACCACCGGAATTGTGAATATTTACCTCGAGCGGCATTTGCCCGGGGAGAGAATGAGTGGCACACGCAAGGCAGGGATCGTACGCCCGGAATGCCATTTCTACCATATTCAGAAGTTTTTCGGATACATTCCCTCTCTTTATCAGCCCTCTTGCCGCCTTCTCTACCGACATACAGATAGCAGCCGCATTATTCACCGTGGCGACTATAAGATTCGCCTCAGTTATCACACCCCTTTCATCCGTCTTGTAATGGTGGAAAAGTGTTCCCCGGGGTGCCTCCACCACTCCGATACCCTCTGTTGGCACTTCTGTGGGAAGATTTCTGACATTTGGGTCTGTGAGCTCAGGGTCGTTTGCCAGTTCTACTACTCTCTCTGCAGCATAAAGAGCCTCTATCAGTCTTGCCCAGTGGAATGCAAGGGTGTTGTGCAAGGGTTTCCCTCCGAGCACGCTGTACATCTTCTCGTAATGCTCCTGGGCAAGCGGTGTTGCCATTCCGTCGGAAACATTCAGTCTTGCAAGTGGGGCAACTCTGTATACACCACTGTCTTTGCCGTCTACGAATCCTTTCCAGCCAATATTCTTAAGATAGGGGAATGTGATATACGACCAGGGCTCCACATGCTCACTTATGTGATTCATGTAATCCTGAGCTTTGAACTTGACGAACTCCACCCCCTCTGGGTCAACAACTCTTATATCACCGTCATAGAAGTTGACCTTATTGTTTTCATCTACAAGCCCCATGTAGTAGGTACTGTGTTTATATATGTCTCCTGCTATGATATCTACATATTCGTTGTTCTTGAGGACAATATCATCAAAGAGTTTCAGGGCAAATTTTGCAAACTCAAGGACATAATCTGCCGCAGCCTTTGCCTCTTCCCTGTTCTCCTCGGTAAGGGGTTTCGACACACCGCCTGGGAGTCCGCAGACAGGATGAATCACCCTTCCGCCTATCATAGTGATGAGATTGCGTGTCCTTTTCCTTGCCTCTATTACCTTTTTGCCAATCTCAAGTCCTACCTTACCGATTACTCCCAGGATGTTCCTTTCTGCTGGGGGTGCATCAAGTCCCACAACAAACTCCGGAGCACCGAGGAAGAAGAAATGGAGTATATGGTCTTCAAACATGAAAGAGTTGTACATCAGTTCCCGTATCTTCCTCGCTGGAGAGGTTGGTTCAACCTTATACAGGTCATCGAGTGTTTTGGTAGATGCCATGTGATGGGCAGTTGGACATACGCCGCATATCTTCGGCGTTATCCTTGGCATCTCCTCTGCAGGTCTGCCTTCACAGAACTTCTCAAACCCTCGCAGCTCAGGCACTTGAAAGTATGCATTATCGACATCCCCATTATCGTCAAGGAATATCTCTATCTTTCCGTGACCCTCAAGCCTTGTTATCGGATCTATGGTTATTCTCTTCTTTCCCACTTTTGTCTCCCTAACTCATCTTTTTCCTTCTTAGTATTGAAGCCGGCAGGGAATAGAAGTAGAATAACCCTGCTGGGTCCACTATCTGGTCAATGAGTTTTTCCACATCCTCATCTTCCATCCTCTCCTCATCCTCAATACCAAGTATGGAGGCGATTCCAGAGAATGCCTTGGCTCCCTGATCAACCACACCTGTTACTGGTCCAAAGCAACCGCGACAGGGCATATTGGCATTTATGCATCGCTCTCCGCAACCAGACCTTGTGGCAGGCCCGAGACAAATAATTCCCTCTACAAGAAAGCATTTCTCAGGATCTGCTATTACTTCATGGGGTCTTTTTATCGCTTTTATAGACATTTTCTCGGGCTTACTGTCTGCTCTGGGGCAGGTATCGCAGAGGGACTTGTCGGGAGCCAGCACTGATCCTTTCTCAGGAAGTTCTCCCTTCAGGATTGCCTCTACCGCCTTCATTATCAGATCGGGCGGCGGTGCGCAGCCGGGGAGGTAATAGTCCACATCAATGGTCTGGTCGAGTGTCTGTACCGTATCGAAGAAACCAGGCAAAGTTATTTCCACTTGTTTCACTTTTGTCTTCTCTTGGGGAAAAACACCATCCGGATTTACCACAGTCGGCACGGTTTTGTACTTCCTCTCAAAGATGTCCTTTTTTGTCCAAAAGTTTGCCAGGCCTGGTATTCCCCCAATATGGGCACAGCTTCCAAAAGCAACGACAAGTTGTGACTTCCTGCGGAGGAGTTCAACCATTTCCTTTTGTTCCTCCGTTCGTACAGCTCCATTTATAAAACTGACAGCGATTTCACCATCTTGAAGCGCCTCCACATCCTTTTTTTTGAAATCCATTGCCACTGGCCAAAACACAATATCGACCGCTTCAACTACTTTCAGGATGTCCTCGGCAAGATCTATAACCGCTTCCTCACACCCGCCGCATGAAGCACACCAGTAAAATGCTACTTTTGGTTTAGCCATCTTTATTTATTCCTTGTCGCTGCTGATTTTGCCACTTTATCAGCAAAATTGTCTATTTCATTGACGTAACCGATCACGGGAGTTTCAACTTTCGCAATACAAAACACAGTAAAAAGGGAGGGTAAAATCTCGAATACCTACAAACTTTGTCATTCAGGAGGAATCCTGTTAGACTTTAGTAAAAATCTCACTATATAATCAAAAAATTCCATTCAGGCCTCTGATCGCTTACCCTTTCATTTCCAAAGGACCTAATTTCCCAACAGTCTCTATCATCTCATCTACTATTCTTGCGAACTGTGCTCCCTCGCTTGCAGAAACCCAATCGAGTCTTAACCGTTCCTCTTCAATACCAAATTGCTTCAGAACTCTTTTCAATAAGTATATTCTTCGTAATGTCTTATAGTTTCCACTTTTGTAATGGCAATCTCCTGGATGACAACCGAGGACCAAAACGCCCCAGGCACCTTTTTGGAATGCTTCCAGTATTAACTCCGGGTCAATTCTGCTGGAGCACATCGTGCGTATGATCCTGAAATGCGGCTGAATTTGGATTCTCGCCACACCAGCGCCATCGGCTCCAGCGTATGAGCACCAGTTGCAACAAAACCCTATTATTTTTGGTTTAGTATTGTCTTTCATAGTGCTGCACTTACCATGGCACGTAATTGATCCGTTTTAAACCAATTTTGTTGTGATGCTCCTGATGGACATGCTCCTGCACAAGAGCCACAACCCTTACAGAGCATTTCGTTTACCTTTGCCACTCTTCTGCCATCTGTAATTTCAATTTCTATTGCGTCATACGGGCAGACACTTACACAAGTCCCGCATCCGCTACAGATGTCTTCGTCCACAGTTGCCGTAATTGGTTCTGCTTCGTACTCACCCTTATTCATAAGTCTTATTGCTCTGGAAGAAGCCGCACTCGCCTGAGCCACAGTATCAGGTATGTCCTTCGGCCCCTGAACCGTTCCGGCCAAAAAAACCCCTTCGATAAGAGTATCAACAGGCCTGAACTTTGGATGCGCCTCCTGAAGAAAGCCATCGGGGCTCTTTGAAAGTGTCAACAGGCTTGCTACTTTTCCAGTGCTCTCATTCGGACGCATTCCAACCGAAAGCACAACCAAATCAAATTCCGATTCTATTATCTGACGAGTGAGTGTATCTTCTGCCTTTAAAGTCAATTTCTTCGTCTGAGAATCTTCAATTAAGTCTGCTACCCTTCCCCGGATAAACTTAACTCCCACCTTCTGTGCTCGTTTATAGTATTCCTCAAATCCCTTTCCATAGGCTCTGAGGTCAGTATAAAACACGTAGACATCTTTTTTAGGGTCACCCCTTTTAAGTAACTGAGACAGCTTGATTGCATACATACAGCATATTCTTGAACAGTACTCATTTCCTACTTGTTCGTCCCTTGACCCAACACATTGAATAAAGGCAATCCTTTTACCCATAGGTCTCATAGGATTACCCTCTGAAGCATAAACTATCATTCGCTCCATATCTAATGCTGTTATCACATTCTTGTACTTGCCAAAACCATAAACCTTTTTCTGTGTAGCATCAAAAATATCATAACCTGTAGCAACAATAATAGTATCAACTGTAAACTTTATTTCTTCAGGATACAAATCATAATTTATTGCACCTGGTTCACATACATCCTGGCACTTAGTGCAGGCAAGTGGGAAGAGACCAAGGCAAGCTTCCTTATCTAAAACATAGGAATGGGGTACGGCTATTGGGGATGGCAAATAGATTGCTTTCCTTGAAGTGAGCCCTTCTTCAAACTCATCAGGGACTGCAACAGGACAAACTGGCGTACAGTCATCACAGCAAGTGCATTTATCCGGGTCAACAAAGGTCGGGTTTTTCTTCACAGTGATTTCATAATTCCCAAGAAACCCCTCAATGTTTTCCACCTCCGAGTAAGTAAGCAGAGTTATGTTGGGATTGGCTGGAACATCAGCCATCTTGGGAGAAAGGATACATGCTGCGCAGTCCTCTGTGGGGAAGGTTCTGGAAAGCTTCGTCATCTTGCCACCTATGGACGGCTCTTTCTCAACGAGATAAACCTCAAATCCGGCATCACCAAGGTCCAATGCTGCCTGAATGCCCGCTATTCCTCCTCCTATTATCAATACCCTTTTGCCAATGGGCATGGTTTTTTTCCATAATGGCTCGTCCAATCTCGCTTTTGCTATGGCTATATTGGTGAGGGCTTTTGCTTTTTCTGTTGCTTCTTCAGGGAAATCATGATGGGGCCAGGAACACTGCTCACGGATATTGGCCATCTCCATAACATAGGGAGATAGGTCTGCGTTCGCGACAGTGGACATAAAAGTAAGACCGTGAAATTGAGGGGAACAGGCAGCTATTACAACCTTATCTAATTTATGTTCTTTTATATCATCTACAACGAGTTTTTGCCCCACCTCAGAACACATATGCGGATCATCTTTCACCAACACAACATCGGGCTGTTTTTCTGCAAATGCAGCTACTTTCTTAACATCCACAACCTCTGATATATTTCCACCACAATGGCAAACATATACACCTATTCTTTTCATCTGCAAATAGTGCCTTAGAATTAAATCAATTTGTTACATGTATTATTGTAATATCGTTATAAATAAATAACGCAATAGAATTATTCAAAATTTTTCTCCCCCAAAAACATTTTCTAAACTGCTTTTTTATCCTGGTTAGAATCACGTTCTTTTAACATCTTTTTTCCGTACTCATACCCTTTACCAAATGCCTTCAGGTTGACGTCTATAAATCTTTCCGGGACAGATTCAGGAATTGCTTTTTTCATCGCTTTAAGCGACACAATCTTAGTAATAGCAGTGATAAAACCGAGCATAACAACATTTGCAAAAATACGATTACCCAATTCCTCTGCAAATCTTGTCGCAGGGATTGGGAAAGATTTATTCTCTCCTGTGGGTTTAACTAAATCTGAATCAAAAATCAGTACACCATCTTTCCTTAGCTCATTTTTAAATTTTTGATAAGCTTCATCAGACATTGCAATAAAAAAATTAGTCTTTGTAACATAGGGATAAAGAACTTTTGCTTCTGATACGAGCAGTGTAGAACTGCATGCTCCACCTCTTGCCTCTGGTCCGAAACTTTGATTCATTGTAGCAAAGTTATTATCATAAATTGATACAGCTTTTCCTAAAATTATTCCCGACTTGATTATTCCCTGTCCCCCAAAGCCTGCAAATCTAATTTCTTTCATTTATACTCTCGAAATTTTTTACCAATTACATGCATAAGCTGCCTATTATAGGAGTCAATAAACGTTTCTCTCTCCCTATCAACAAACCTCCCCACGATTATTTTCTTATTCGGTTCTATAACTACCTTTTTTGTATCCACTTCGTTTTTTACTTCCGAGTTTTTATAATAATATTCAAGTAAATCGGACACACCATCTACGCTACGATTTTCTAAGAAATAGTTAACTCCCGGTGAAATAACCTCTATTACTGAAAATCCTTTTTTCTGCATTGCTTCTGAAATAGAATTTGCCAGTTCACGAGTGTGCAGTAGAGTCCATCGAGCTACGTATACAGCACCAAAAGATTTTGCTAAATGAGGTATATTAAAAGGCTCTTCATAACTTGTATAGGGTGATAAGTGAAAATGGAAATCTTGACGCTCTTTCCCCCCCACTTTTTTATAAACAAAATGATTTAGACATACAACAACGAGATCCATATTGCCTCTTGCCGAATGAAGAAAGTGGTTACCCCCTATTGTAAGTAAATCACCAATGAAAACAACCACCTTTAGACCTAAATTCCCCAATTTCAATCCTGTAGCGAAAGGAATTGCAGAACCTCGAGTAGTATGAAAAAAGTCAACTCCCAAATTTTTTACAGCTTCCGGAGATAAGTAAACATCCGAAACCACAGATACTTTCGATCTATCGAACTTGCTCTTATTAAGAGCATCGGAAAAAACATCAACAACTTGATCCATACTATCCATATTGCCCACTACCTTATCCAAAAACTTGTTTTTCTAAATATGTCTTATAAGAAACAATTGCTGAATATCGTTTTTTATCTTCTGCTACCTGTCTGATAGCACCAAATATATCTTCAGGAATGTGAACAGAAGCCCCTCCATGAGGAACAAGAATCATATTTGCATTTCCGTGACTGCATCTTTCGACCTCGAAAGCAATCTGTCCATAATTTATTTCAGGAACAACAAATCCCTTCACCTTTTTTGAAAGTTCTACTATCTTTTTCTCAGGAAAAGGCCATACTGTTATGAGCCTCAGCGCACCCACTTTTATATCATCTTTTCTCGCCAATTCAACAGCCTTAAGTGCAACCCTTGAAGTTATTCCATAGGAAATAACAACAACCTCAGCATCATCCAGACTGTCTTCTTCTATTTCAATAATCTTATCAGCATTTAGCCGTATTTTATCGACTAAAGCACGTGTAGTTGACAAACTTGTATCACGATTAAAAATCGGATAGCCTTTCTCATCATGAGCTAATCCAGTCATATATAACCCATAACCATCACCAGGTTTTGCAATTGGAGGAACAACATTCTCATCTCGTTTGAATGGAAGATAAGCATCAGCAGGACCTCTGTAATATTTTCTATTCTCTATCTCAATTTCTGAAGCAGGAGGTACCACAACTTTCTCAGTCATATGGCCCACACACTCATCGGTCATCAACATCACGGGTACACGATACTTCTCTGCAAGATTAAATGCTTTAATAGCAAACTCAAAACTTTCCTGAGGAGAATCAGGAGCAAGAGCAATAACCTCATAATCACCGTGTGAACCCCATCTTGCCTGCATTAAATCTGCCTGTCCGGTACTTGTCGGTATACCAGTAGAAGGTCCCCCCCGTTGAACATTAATAATCACAAACGGAGCTTCTATAGCAGCCCCAAGCCCAATATTCTCCATCATTAGTGAAAAACCAGGCCCGGATGTTATAGTCATAGCCTTTTTACCTGAGCATGATGCTCCCAATACAGCCGCTATAGAGCCCAACTCATCTTCCATTTGAACAAAGAGAGCTCCAACTTCTGGAGCTCTCTTTGCAAATGCTTCTGCGGCTTCTGTAGAAGGGGTAATCGGATAACCTCCTAAAAATTTACATCCTGCTGCAATGGCACCGTATGCAGCAGCAACGTCACCGTCTATATAATAGGAACCTGTAAAAACGTCTTTTGGATCAGCCTGCAATTTTAGCCTCCACTTCTCCCTTCAGCGTACTCCATATCGCAAATTCGGGACAAAGAATTTCGCACAAACCGCAGTTTAGACATTCCTCCGGCTTTACAACTATCGGAGGATGATAACCCTTTGAATTAAATTCATCCGATAGTTCCAGAACATCATTTGGACAATACTCTATACAAAAACCACACCCCTTACACCTATCTTTTGCGATATGGACTTCCCCTCTTGGGACTTTTACTTTCCCTATATCGTAAGGTATACGCACACCACTCATGACTTAGTCTCTCCAATCCAGCGGTTATATGATTCAATAAAAGTAGGCCTTTCTCTGTCCACAAATTTTCCTACTACAATCTCTTTTTGGTACTTAATATCAAGATTTTCTGTAGGTTCACCATGTTTTATTATTGAATTCTCATGATAAAAACGCATCATATCAATGCCTTCGCCCAATCTGTTAATTCTTGAATAATACATTGCACAGGGAGAAATAACCTCCACTACAGAAAAACCGGGTTTTTGAAGAGCTTCAGCAATAGATTTTGTTAGTCTGCGGATATGAAGAGAAGTCCACCTTGCCACATAGACAGCACCGGCGGCTTCAGCCAACTGAGGTATATTAGAAGGTGGTTCAAAATTTCCAAAGGGAGAAGTAGTAGTATATGCTGACACAGGTGTTGTTGGAGCTACCTGACCGCCGGTCATTGCATAAATGAAGTTATTAACAAGAATTACTGTTATGTCAATGTTTCTCCTCGCCGCATGGATAAAATGATTTCCTCCAATCGAAACCAGATCTCCATCTCCAGAAAAAACCACTACTTTTAGATCAGGATTACCCAGCTTGATCCCTGTGGCAAAAGGAATAGCTCGACCGTGCGTTGTATGAAATGAGTCAAGTTTAATGTAGCCAGCAACTCTACCTGTACAACCAATACCAGAAACCACAACCACCTTGTCTAAATCAAATTCTAATTTCTCAAGTGCTGAAACAAAAGCAGTTACAGTAGTACCGATTCCGCATCCCGGGCACCAGATATGAGGAATTCTATCCATCCGGAGCAAAGGCTCCATTGGATGGTTTTCTTTTTCTCTGACCTTAATTGTTTCTAATGCTTCCATTTTATTTCGACTCTTTTAAAGCTCGTTTTATCGCATCAAGGATATTATGTATACCATTGTCCCGCGACCTATCATGGAAAACAGAAAGAGTGTTCGCTTCCCCTCGAACACACCTCTCTACCTCAAAATAAATCTGGCCGTAGTTAATTTCTGGAACTACAAAAGCCTTTACCTGCTTGGCTAACTCAGCAATTCTCTTTTCAGGAAAAGGCCACACCGTTATTAACCGAAGAGTACCGACCTTTATTCCCTCTTTTCTCGCCTGCTCAACAGCTTCAGAAACATCTCTCGAAGTTATTCCATAAGAAACTACTACCACATCAGCATCTTGAGTATTCTTTTCCTCAAACTCTACAATTTTGTCAGAATTAAGTCTAATCTTATTCAGGATCGAATGTACGTTAAGTTCCTGTGTTTCTGCATTAATGACTGGATATCCCCTTTCATTATGAGTTAATCCAGTAACATGAAATTTATACCCTTTCCCAATATCTACCATACGTGGAATAAAATTTTTATCCCACTTAAATGGCAAATAATTATTCTTTGGGCCTTTGTAATACCTTCTTCGTCTAATCTTAATGTCTGCGGCAGGAGGTATTGTTATTTCTTCTTTCATGTGTGCAACAGATTCATCTGTCATAATCATGACTGGGGTGCGGTATTCTTCGGCAAGATTAAATGCTTTAATCGTTAGATCAAACATTTCCTGAGGAGAACTGGGAGAAAGAGCAATAACTTCATAATCGCCATGTGAACCCCATCGCGCCTGCATTATATCACCCTGACCAGCTCTGTTAGGGATACCTTCAGACGGACCGAATCTCTGAACATCCACAATTACGCACGGAGTTTCCAACATCACACCCAACCCAACATTCTCCATCATGAGAGAAAATCCAGGGCCAGACGTTACAGTCATTGCTTTCCTGCCAGTCCAGACAGCCCCTAAAACGGCTGCAAGAACCGCTATTTCATCCTCCATTTGAATGAAAGTGGCTCCTGTCTCGCGACATCTATTCAAAAATCTTTCAACAGCTTCAAGTGAAGGTACAATTGGGTAGACTCCAAGAAAACGGCATCCTGCAACAAAAGCTCCCTCAATACAAGCTTCATTCCCACTTAGATTATAAGTTCCAGACAAAACCCCCTTTGAGTCAGCTTTCAACATCTACACCTTCTTTTAAAATACTCCATATAGCAAACTCCGAACAAAGCATATCACACAAACCTCAATTAACACAATTATCTTCGTCTTTTACATAATGTGGATGATATCCTTTAGCATTAAATTCATCCGATAACTAAAGCTCACCTTTTGGACAATATTCATTACATCTTTCCTTTATAATACCTCAAGTTCGCCTTTAATGGTTTTCGGCTTATCCAATCCAAAAGGTCTTCCCCAATATTTCATTAATAACTCCTAACAGAATATTCTTTCTTCTAAACTACTGAGGAAAGCGATAATATTCTTTACTAATATCTAAAATTCACCTAAAAAAATGCTGCCACTATGAATATTATCTGTAAAAACGGGAAACTTTTTATCAACCATCTCCCTAAAATCAATATTCTCTAAATAATTTAAAAACATTACTGCTTATGTATTAAAAAAAGCGAGAAAATTAAAATTAACTTCACCCGTGAACTGTACATTATTATAAAAACTATTTATACTCAATTTAAGATCAAATAAAGTTTCAATTTTCAAAATTGGGACAATTATAAAGCTTTAAAACAAGATTGTCAAGCAACAAATTCATTAATAAAAATTATTTAGTAAATATAATATTGTGCCATCTTTTCCTTAATAATTAAACCAAAAAAATTTCACAGGCGTAAAGAAATAGTTAAAACATTTAGAAAAAGTATAATAAGTAGAATATTTTACTCTATTATTATATCAAAAAATTCACGATTTTTTCATCAATTCCAAGCGGATACTTACTTATAAGGGAGGCACTTCAAAAGTATACAAATCTTCTGAATCAGTAAGTTCTTTTAGTCTCCGAGCAGCATCTTTATGTTCCGGATCAAGGTTAACAACCTTTTCAAATTCTTCAATAGCTTTATCTAGTTCGGAAAGTCCTGTATAAGAGCGACCTAAATGATAGTGTGCTGATACAATATTTGGTTCCTCTTTTAATATTTCCTTTAAGCATTCAATAGCCTCTTTGTATTTTGCCGCTGCTTTGTAGGCTATCGCCAGTTGGTAGAAGCCCAATGTATTATTTGGACTTTTTTCTTGAAGCTTTTTATAAGATTCTATGCTTTTAGATATTTCTCCAGTATGGTAGTAAGATAGCCCTTTCCAATAGTACGCCATATAAAGGTCAGTTTCGATTTCAACTACACGCTTAAAAGCATTGATAGCCTTGCTAAATTCTGTCGCTCGAAAGTAAGAAAACCCCAGCTTATACATGGCAAAGCTGTATTTTGGCTTCTGCTCTAACAATTCTTCGTATTGCTCAATGGATTTATCTATTTCACCGGAGACATAAAACAGATCGCCCAATTTCAGCTTTATATCAATTAAATCATGATCAATCTTTAAAATTTACTGAGGTTTATTTATAGCTTTAGGAATTTTAGCTTGCATCTCAAATTCTGATGCTTCTAAACGAAGTTTTTCTAAATCACTCATTTCTTAAACCTCTTAATTATCCACTTTATACTTTTCTACACCAACTTTATAAATATCATTTCCCCTCGTATCATTGGCAACAAAAGCAGGAAAATTTTCGACTTCAAGTTTCCGAATAGCTTCAGCACCCAGATCATCGTAAGCAATAACTTTCGACTCCTTTACTGATTGAGCAGTTACTACAGCTGCTCCACCAATAGCAGCAAAATAGACAGCTTTATTTTTAATCATTGAATCAATAACCTCTTTTCCACGAGGTCCTTTTCCTATCATTCCTTTCAATCCAATATCCATAAGAATAGGAGAATACGGGTCCATTCTATAGCTTGTAGTTGGACCTGCAGAGCCAATAGGCTTCCCCGGTCTCGCTGGCGCAGGACCCACAAAATAAATAACCTGTCCCTTTATATCAAACGGCAATTCTTTCCCTTCCTTGACAAGCTCAACTAATCGTTTATGAGCCGCATCGCGTGCTGTGTAAATAGTCCCACTTATAAATACTTTATCACCAACTTTCAGCTTTTCAAGTTCTTCAGTTTTTAAAGGTGTTCTTAAATGTATAACTTGCGTCATTTCAACTCCATTTTTTACTTATAATCTTTATACTTCTCACTGCCAACTGCTGTCACTAAATTACGGCACTTTTATGGCGATGGCAGTGACATTGCACATTTACAGCGACCGGCATAGAGGCAATATGACATGGTCTATGTAAAATATTTACTGCCAATGCTGTCGTTCTGCCACCTAACCCCTGTGGTCCAATACCAAGTTTATTAATTCGCTCTAATATCTCATCCTCTACTGCAGCCCATGTAGTATCAGGATGTTTTTCAGTTAAAGGTCTCAACAGTGATTTTTTAGCCAGAAGCGCACTTTGTTCAAAACTTCCACCAAGACCAACTCCAACGACAACAGGAGGACAGGGATTACCTCCAGACCTTTTTATTCTATCAACAACAAAATCTTTCACGCCCTCAATTCCATCTGCGGCTTTCATCATTTTAACTTCACTCATATTCTCAGCGCCACCACCCTTTGGAGCAACAGTTATTTTAATTGAATCACCAGGAACAATATCGGTATAAATCAACGCAGGCGTATTGTCCTTCGTATTTTTCCTTTCAATAATTGGATCATCAACCATGGATTTTCGGAGGTATCCATCAATATAGCCCTGTCGAACACCCTCGTTTATCGCTTCATAAAAATCACCACCTACTAAATGCACATCCTGCCCTAATTCAACAAATACAATAGCAACGCCTGTATCCTGGCAGAGCGGCATTTTCTCTTTTGCAGCTAATTCGTGATTCTCTAATATTAATGATAAAATCTCTTTTGCAATGGGAGATTCCTCTTTTTTCATAAACTCTTTTATTTTCTCAACTACATCATTATTAATATAATAGTTGGCATTAATACACAATTTTTTAACTATGGATGTGACTTTTGAAACATTAATTTCTCTCAAAATATGCTTCTCCGTTTATTCTTTTGAAAATACTAAGGGGGTGTAATAGAATAAGTTGTATATTTGATTATCACATGTTGCTATTAAGCAATTAGTTATGTATTAGATTTGTCCCGATACATCGGGATTATTACACCCCCTAAATGACCTAAATCGTATAGCAAATTAACACATTCCCGCCTGACGATCAGTCAGAGATATTAATCTATCCACTTGGAAAAAACGAATGATAGGACTTGTTTTATAGTGTCAATTTATATCAGATGCATTCATCATCACATAAATTAATTTAACAATTTATTGGATAAGAATAACAGAAAATTTTGGGACATTCATTAAATCCTGAATGGGAAGCACCAAATCCTGGACAATTTCTGAATTCAAAATTTAGAATTTTGGATTAATCCAGTGGAATAGGAAAACTGCAACCGTTCATGTCTGGTCACCAGGTAGGCACTTCAGTGAATGGGATAAGAAATACACCACTGTAACTCTGAATTTACTCGGTGTTAATAGCTTTTACCGACTGCTCCGAAAGGAGTCTCTGTTGGGAAGGGGTGATAGCACTAGGAAATTATAACCGATTAATATGTATTATTGTAACCGTTCACGAACAAATTAATATTATACACAATAAGATCCATTAAAACATTTTTCATAGAGTTAGCTTGTATATCCCATTAGTTTGGAGGATATATTATTTCGATTGAAGAACATCCCCTTTTACAACTGGCGCAAATTACTGTATATTGTTGCGCAGCGGTTTAAGACTCTTTCAAAAGCGAATCGGTGTGAATATTATAAAGAAGCTTCTACGTGTTTAATTCTTGATGATACAATTCAGCCGAAAACAAGGAAACGGTTGGAGGGAATTGGGAAAATATTTAATCATGTGCTTCACAAGTACCTATTGGGAATGAAATGATTTTTCCAGTAAGGGATCCGTAGGAAATGCTCAGATAGCCGATACAACGCTTAGTCTAATGACTTACACCATTTTAAGTTTGCATAAACAGGTTGTGGAATATATACCTTTAGGGCAGGTTTTCAGGAAGTGGAAAGACCAATTGTTGGAATCTATATTGGCTGAACTCCTGTAGAGACTGTTTGTGGGATTAATTCTCTCTTTCATACAAATCTTTGAATTGGATATCCGGATTGAAGAATTATTAAAGAAAATTTTTCAGACTCAACAGGGAAATCAAATCATCAAACAGCAGTTAATTGAACAATCTGTAGAACAATTATTAGAGAGCTGTTAAAGGGTGCGAAACTTAAGTTAATTATTCCGTGCAATTGAATATATTCAAAACTTCAACTCCATTCCGACCGTCGGTAAAATTGGGAATCCCTGAAGGTATTTTACATTATATTCATATTTTTGTTCTTTACGGTTATATTTATCTATCAACCCTGTATAATAGACGACATTCATACGATTATAAATATTGATTATCTGTAAATATAGGTTACCCTTTCCTAACTTATTGTGAAAAGCTCTGCTGATTTTTAAATCCATGCGGTGAAAAACGGGATAACGGAAATAGTTTTTCGGCAGTAAAAATCTGTACCTGTTATCACAAGCCTGAGCATGAAAATTTATATATACAGGTGAGTCGTAAAGGTTTGCGTACCTTCCGGCGGAAACAGACCAGGACAGGTCGGCACTCCATTTGGACGAAAGCTTTTTATTGACGATCAGTGTACCTTTGTACCTCTGATCATAATTGGGATAATAGCTTTCCCCAAGAACAGATTTACGTGTTTTACTCCAGCTGAAGAATAGGGACGTGTTGAAGCCGAGCAATTCAAAATTTTCAAGAGAAAATTCCATTCCTCTCGAATATGCCTTGCCCGATACAAGACGGAATACGGTATCGGGCACAACGGTATTTAAATTTTCATAATCCTTATAATAAAAAGCTAATCTTGATTCGGTATTAGAAGAAGTCTTATAGTTCATTTCGATAATATAGTGATCGGATTTCTCCGGCTTATTTTGAGCGAATATTAGAATCTCTGCCAGACTGTAGAAACCATATTCAGTGGAGGTAAAGAGGGTTTGAGAATGCTTTCCCCAGGAGATTTTCAACTGCCATTTTTCGTCAGGTGCATAGTTAACGGTAAATCTTGGCTCTGGCGTGATGCGAGAATATTCGGATAGATAGGGTATTCTTAAGCCGAAACGAAGATTAACAGCGTTACTCAGTTGCCAGGCGTATTCGGCATAAAGAGAATACAAATCCAGTGTCTTATCATAATGGAATGTATCGGGAGCGAAATCTACAAAAATAGTTGAATAATCCGAGAATTCGCCATATGTGGATATTTCCCAGTCATAGTACAAGCATTTTCGTTTGTAATCAAATCCTGCATTAAGGGAAGACTCTCCATTTAAAATTAAATCATAATTCAGATTTGTTCCTACTTCCCAGTAATTGTTTTCAGCATTAGATTTCCCGCATTCTGGGTAATATTCTGTATTTTCATTGTCCCATTTAACGTGATTCAATACTTCCTTGCATGCTTTATCTCCAGCGTACCATTTATGAGTATAGTCAAGGTCCTGAACCAGGGAAGAATAATAGAGATTACCTTTAATTATACTGGACCCGGAAAGACGTTTTAGAAAGTTGGTACTCAGGAGATTATTGCGCCATGCGATGTTATAATCCATAAGCAAATAATAATAGTTGCTGTCAACATGGCATTCTTCTGGTGGTAAATATTCATCCCCTAGATATTCATCGCGTTTATTATACCTATCAAAATTATCAAGAGAACTAAAGAAATTAAAAGTCCACAGACCTTTATTTTTCGTGAGAAGGGATACTTTGCCCTGAAGATCATAAAAGTAGTACGGTATCTCTATATTTGCCAATTTAGCCAACAGATCATAAAAAGTACGCCTGCCGGACAGCCGCCAGCGGATTTGCTTGCCAAGAGGACCGGCAAGCGACACCTTGGAGTTGATAAGATTAAGGCTGGTAGTACCGCTGAATTTTTCTGTTCCTGGAGCACTGATAATATCCAATACTGCGCTCAGATGGTCGCCATAGCGGGAAGAGAAAGCTCCTGTGTAAAATTCAACCGATTCAATGGCATCTATGTTCATAGCAGTAGCGATACCGAACAGGTGATAAGGCTGGTAGATTGGTGCGCCGTTAATCAAAATGAGGTTCTGATCCGGCGTGCCTCCACGGACAAAGAGATGATTCGAGAATTCACTGACTGTATTGACCTCAGGTTGGGTCTGAAGCGTACGGAAGATATCCGTTTCCCCGATTGTTGGGATTCGGTTGATTAACTCCGGGCTGATTATCCTCAGTGAAGATTCCTTCTTTTTTAATGTTTCATAATATTTGTTTCCGTAAACGGAAATTGGTGAAAATTCAAGAACGGTTAACATCATCTGTATCTTAAGATTGACAGTTTGCCCGGAATGCAGGATCACAATTTCTTTGTGATCTTTATATCCGATAAGGTGAAATTCGAGAGTATAAGTACCAGGAACCAGGCCGGATATCTTGAACCTTCCTTTCAGGTCTGTAATTACACCACCGCCGGATTCTTTTACAATGATTTCTACACCAGGAAGAGGCTCTTCTGAGTAATAAACTACGCCAGTTACGATTGAAAATTCGCGGGCAAGTACCTGGATTGAAAGTAGTACGGAAATAATAAAAAGAAGTATCGTATATTGAAGGTTGTTACTTATTGCCATTGCTATTACTCCCTTATAGCCAGTACAAATGGGTATTGTTGTGGTATTGGAAAGGAACCGAAGACGCCATATCCACCCTTAATATTCGAATATTTCTGCAGTGCATCTGGAACTTCGTCATTAATCCGCAATTTTATCGCTAAGTAAAACCCTAAATCACAAAAATATAGATTGAACCAGGCACCCGGGTCTATTTGACCTCTATATTTTGAAGGTTTTCGCGAAAAACCGCTTAATGAAATGTAATTATTATTAACTTTATAAATATCATCATAAACACCACAATATATAAAAGATGTAACAAAGCGTTCACCTTCATCTGTTTGCCAATATATTTCTGAATTGAGGCCCGCGTCTTCAAAATAGATATTTTCAGGAAGTGGATTCAGATAAATATCTGTAGGATTTGAATGTTTATATCCGTTGAGGTCTGGGCGGTCGTCAGGCCCAATAGAGTCGGCAGTAACCCATAGTGTATCGCCTTGGGAAAAACCGGAAAAGACTGCGGAATTCGGAATGTCCGGGACGGTTGTTTCCGATGAAATGATACTGCCGTCTGGTGTTTTAATTTCCAGGCGATAATGCTGTCCCTGTCTGGCAAAAATCGGCATGAAATAAAAACCGCTACCGCTATCTGCCAGCACGATAACGCTGTCCGGCGTATATACCCTGACATCAGCGCCCTCAACGCCAAAATCATCAGAACTGCGACCGGTGGCAATGTCGGTTAGAAACAGAATTCTCTGAAGATAAACGAAAGAGTACTTTCGATATTCAAACCGATGATAAAAAAGATTAGACATCGTTTGATCAATATTCCCACCTATACCTCTAATATCCCGAACTGGATCAATTGTAGGGTCATCCTCGCGGTATAGCAGGCAGAATACGAAATAATCATCATCTCGCCTTTCCTTGTAGACTACAGGGTCTGTACTGCAATGGGATAGGAATGATACTGTGATAAAGGAAATAAGCAAGAATTTTTTCACATGTATGTGAAGTCTCGTATATTTAAGGTTGTTACTTATTGCCATTGCTATTACTCCCTTATAGCCAGGACAAATGGGAATTTTTGGGGTTTTGGAAAGGAACCGAAGACGCCATATCCACCCTCAATGTTCGAATATTTCTGTAGTGCATCCGGATCCTCAGTATTCTCCATTAATCTAATAGCTAAGTAAAACCCTAAATCACAAAAATATAGATTGAAAAAGGCATCCGGATACATTTTACCTCTAAAATTTGAGGGATTACGCGAAAAACCACGGAGCGAAATTGAATTATTATTAATTCCATAAATATCATCATAAATATCACAATATATAAAAGAGCGTTCACCTTCGTCTGATTGGTATTCTATTCCTGAATTGAAAAAAGGAGGGTGATCAACACTAGAAGACCATCGCCACGGGCCTATAAAATAGATATTTTCAGGAAGCGGATTCAGATAAATATCTGTAGGATTCGAATGTTTAAATCTGTTGAGGTTATAGCGGTAGTCAGGCCCGATAGAGTCGGCAGTAACCCATAGTGTATCGCCCTGGGAAAAACCGGAAAAGACTGTGGAATTCGGAATGTCCTGGATGGTTGTCTCCGATGAAAGCAAACTGCCGTCCGGCGTTTTGATTTCCAGGCGATAGTGCTCCCCCTGTCTGGCAAATATCGGCATGAAATAAAAACCGTTACCGCTATCTGCCAACACGATAACGCTGTCCGGTGTATATATCCTGACATCAGCGCCCTCAATGCCAAAATCATCAGAACTGCGACTGGTGGCAAGGTCGGTCAGAAACAGAATTCTCTGAAGATAAACGAAAGAGTACTTTTGATATTCAAACCGATTATGAAAAAGATTACACATCGTTTCATCAATATTCCCACCTATACCTCTAGTATTCCGAACTGGATCAATTGTAGGGTCATCCTCACGGTATAGCAGGCAGAATACGAAATAATCATCATCTCGCCTTTCCTGGTAGACTACAGGGTCCGTGCTGCAATGGGATAGGAATAATACTGTGATAAAGTAAATCAGCAATAATTTTTTCACATATATGCTCCGTTTTTTGTAGATAATAAGTGGGATTCCTGCAGAGATTAACTTTGCAGGAATCCCTCTCATTAAATCACTGAATATATTCCTTTCTTAATTTATAGTAAAAGTCATCGGTATAGATATAAAGGTATCCGCTGGGAACAGTAGTTAATTTTGCCTTTTCTAGTTCACTATCCCAGAAAACGTCATCGTCATTGCTAGGATCGCCGTTAATATAGAACTTTCGTCCTGGAAAAGATTCGTATCCGTAGGGGTCAAAACTCCATCCGGTTACATAATCATCATGAATATGATAAATTCCATGGCCATCTGAACCACTTTTGTCATTTTGGTGCCAACCTGATTGTTTATCATCTTCAATGGCGATAATCATTTGGGGAGTACTGGTCAATTTAAGAATCGCGATTCCTGCTGTACTACGATAAAGCTTGTTCTTATCGTTGATATCCATGAATGTCCGCAATCTACCTGCCGCATCATAATAGTTATGACCGTTAAATAACCATTCAGCTCTTTTTTCATAGTATTCAGTGGGGTCTTGAATATCGATATATAATTCGACCTCCATACAACTGGATCCCTCATTTTTCGTATAAGCCATGATTTCATACAAAACAAGATAATACCCTGATGTTGCGCTTGTTTTTGCAAGAATTCTATCCCTTTTTGGCTTTTCATAAAAACAAACAAGGAAAACCGGATAGTTAGGCATTTTGGACAAATCAAATTTTTTAGCGTCTGTCTTGTTTGTCTTAAAGTTCTTTGTATAAACGGTTCCAACTGGATCATCTGAAAAGAAATCGGTGTCGAATGCAATGCCGAATTGACTTTTAATGGCGGAAGGTGATTTGTCTTTGAATGACTTTTTGGAACCATAGGCGACTTCAATCACAATCTCATACAGGGCGTTGTCATACCAAAACATCGTTTCAGTGTGAATAGGATATTTTTCCGGAATCTGCATCTCTTTCAGATTTATCGGCGTCTTTAGATTCAGATTTGATAAAGGAATATAATCCTTTAATTCAATAGTCTGAAGTGCATGTTCATCTATCCATTCCGTGTTATCCAGCAACTTTTCTATAAGCGGCATTATAATGTAATTTTCAAGATCTAAGGTTTTACTAAGATCGGGTAAAGGCTGCTTGGAGGCTATAATATCATCGGAATATTCTAAACTGTTTTTCTCACATGAGATTGTGAACATGATAAAAATTAATGCAATTGATAAAATAATCAAGAAATTGTTTTTATGCTTATTCATTACAAATCTCCTCGTTTAAATTTATTCATAAAATTATTAAGACTAGTTCAAAATTTTATTTTAAGGTTACCTGCCTATTACTCTGGCTTGTGGATAAGGAGGCAACCCCACTTATCTGAAGGGTAATGGACATTTTGATTTTATTTTAAATAAATATATCCAGTCATTATAGCTGCGACTTCTTAAATTGGTTTCAGTAAATACGCTTATAAGTTCTTGAGGAGGGGGGGGGGATAATTTCTAATCGCTATCATAATTTTAATTTAATATTCAGAACTTACTAAACAAAGTGTTTTTGTAAAAACAATCACAAATAAAAAAAATAATTTGCGTCACAGGTATCTCTGAAAAAATTTGATATTTAATATTTGATATTTGCACCAAAGGCGTCCCTCTGGGACAATTTGATATAAAAATTATGCTTTTTACCGTCGAGAAATCCAAATTTTCTTTACCCCGTGTAATAGTGCCTTTACCCCGTGTAATATTTTTTCACTTTTATTAACCATTATCCTTACATTTATTATTACACAGGGTGAATTCATCTTTTATTATCTTTTAATTTACCCCGTTAGATAATAAGCCCAGGTAGATATTCGATTTTTAAATAGCAAGTATCTAACGGGATTCACCCCGTGAGATAACATTAAAATAAGTGCATTTAAACAAGATAATTTTGGCATCTTTCTATATTTTCCAAATAACAATAATTAGTAGTATCTAACGGGGTGAACTTATTACACGGGGTGAACAAAAAAGCAAGAATTTGATTTGTAAGGGACTAATATTACTTGTGGCTTCCATAAATTGATTACACTGCAACTTTCTTTAACAGGTAAATTTTCGCAACTCTCACCAATTTTTTTCGGTACATAGTCACTTTCTGCTGCCAATATATTTAGGATAACAGATAGAATAGTTAAAACAATAATTGAAAGATGCTTCATTAAAATGAGTATTTATTTTAGATATTGATAGTCATTTAATACTGAGTCCAATACAGCAAGAAATGCCTCGTGGTCATAGTATCCTACTATATATTTGAACACCTTTTCATCACTATCCATGAATAATATATTAGGAATTCCAATTCCGCCATACTTTCTAGCATTGCCATTATATTTAATTGCAATTTTCCCCTGTTTATCAACATCAATCCTCACAGGTATAAAAAATGATGACTTTTTAATAACTTCAGAATGACTGAAAGTTGAATCCTCCATTTTGTGGCAAGGCTGACACCATTCAGCCATAAAATCAATCATCAATAGCTTATTTTCTCTCTTTCCCAAGGATAATACAGAATCAATATCGTAGATCCAATTTATACACGGAACAGAATTTTCTCTATCTTTCACTTTTCTCTTCTCACATCCCTGCACAATCAACAATGACATTAATAAAATAAAAAAGTATTTCAGCCAGCTATGATTCTCTACTCTATTCATTTTCAACTCTCCTTATCATTTTAGAATTTCGAGAAAATACAAAAAGCATTTTATATCTCAAAATAAACATTTTGCTAATTCTTATACCACCCTGTATTTTGTATTCAATATTTAATAACTTTGAATATTGATGAGAATTGTTAATTAATAGGAACTTTTTTGATAAAAAAACAATATGAAAAAATTAGAACCAACCTACTTTCTTGATTCTATCGCTTTTTGTAGCATTTTGCTTAAACTGGAGACAACTAAAAATATACCTTAATCAATTTATAAAGGTGAAAAAATGAAAACATCTATTGTATTTATAGCAAGTAAATCAGACCCTAATGGATTAGAACAACTTAAAACAACTATTCAGAGAACACTTGAAAATACATCAAAAAATACCAAAATCGTTATCATATCCGAGGGATCAAATAATCTTCTTAAGAATTTTCCCGAAAAGTTCAAATAGCGAATTTCTATGACTTATGGAACTTATAAGAATTTCTCACGAGCGATTCTTAAGACCCAGAGAGAAGGATTACTGGATGTTGACCTACTCTTCATCCCTACTCCCGGCGATGATATCTATATCAATTCAGAAACTATCAAAGCCTTTATGGATGCTTATACTACAATAAAAGCAGGCTTCATTATAAGCGATCATTATGAATATCTTACTGATAACATTGAAGGAACTAAACCAGTAATTCAGCATTTAAAACCAGGTTATGATCCATCAAACATAATAGTACCTCGTAGAAGTAATAACCCAATGCTTTTTTCTCACGGTTCACTTATTGCTGTTTCGAAACCATTTATTAACTCACGAGTCTTTGACGACATCCTTACCGCTGACCCTGTTACGAAAATAATCAAGCAGTTCAAACAAACTGATGCAGCAGCTATTATTGGTATATATCAAACTGCTTCAAGGGATTCAGAAACGGGAGAACTTATTTTGGATTACCAAATTGTTACTCATGATGAATATCTATGCGACCAAAACAATCCTATCCTGCAAATGTGTATTCCAGGGCCTGGCGCACCACGCTATTATAGAAAAGAAGCCATTCTTGCTGCTGGAGGCTATCCTGACCTTCTTTATGGAGAGGATGCCGCTCTTTCTGATCAAATGTTAAAACAAGGATTCTTAATCAAGAGAAACCTGGACGAAGCAAACTATATCGCAGTTAGACACAGTGCAAACACAGATAGTGAAGAATTAGGAACAGACATATTAATTAAAAAGAATTATGCAAAATATTCTTTTAAAATTTCTATTATTGAGGAATTAAAGCACCTTGTATTATGTAATAGTTACTATCACAAATACAATAATAGGGTTGGTTTTTAAGAGTAGTGAGAACCGAATATCACATTTTTAACAAGTTCAAAGAATTCCCGAAATACAATTTATACACTGCAAATCATACCTTACGAAAATGCACAAAGAAATACACTGTTAGTATAAACTTATAATTTTAATATGAAAATAAAAGAGCGACATCTTTCAGACACAGAGCTAACCCGTTTCTTCGCACAATTGGAACAAAAGAATAGTAAAATAGACAACAACCTCCGTACTGAAGCTATGCTATTACAGCAGATGGATCCAACTGTTGGCTGGTCTAGATTAATAAATAACATGAAAATTTTTTCAAAAGAGCAATCTGCTGAAGTTAAAGTTAATGGCATACCTGTTAAATTGGTTTTGAATAAGACCAGAACTCCAAGTCTTAAATCCGACACATTTGAAAATAATGTTAATAATATTAATCCGGAAAGATGCCTTCTTTGCGAATTAGATAAAGGACAGCGTGGAATACTCATTAAAGATAAAAGGTACATAGCTTTAGCAAATCCCGGCATAACACTGCCAGGAGATCTAACAATCTCTTCCGTTAAACATAAGAAGCAGGTAATAACCGGACATTTTCATGACATGATTGAAATTGCAAGAGATTTATCTCACTTCTCTATTTATTTCAATGGCGCTCTTGCCGGCGCTTCAAGTCCTCACTTTCATTTTCAGGCAGGATATAAGGATAAATTAATTGGCGAACAGCAAATACAGGCATTATTAGCAGGTAAATCAATTGGAAATGCTTATTTAAACAATATCATTTCGACACATAATTGCAAACTTTTTTCAGTTGAAAATTATCTACGACCAATTCATATTGTTACAACTAAAAACTCTAATATAATGTTACGATTTTGTCGATTCTACATGGATAAGCTTTTACATATCAGTAAAAATATTAAAAGATATCCCAATATATACAATTTCGGTGAACACAATAACTCACTAAAGGGTAAAGAATCCGAAGGTCGAGTTAATATTTTATTGAAATATTACCCGGAATCTGATGAATATATTGCAGCCTTTTCCCCAAAAAGGACTAACAGACCTCAATGCTATTTTAAAAAAGGGAAAAAGCAGATTATACTGGGAATGGCTATAAAGGAATCGCTTGGAAATTTAATCACATGTCGGAAAAAAGATTTTGAAATATTAAAAAACAGTCCCGATTTAATAGAAGAAGCATATAAAGATACTTCGATTACTAGGAACATGCTCTTAGAACTGAACAAATCTTTAAAAGACTTTTCGCACTAACGTTTATACTTTTATTCAACTGTACAATTTATTTTTAATCAATGATAGTATATACAGATAGTCTGGATTTTGCTGAGGAAATACTCTACTCAAATAAATGGGCCAAGGTCCCAGCTGAAAAAGTTAATAATGAGATACGAGTACTTACAGAAAAACTCCTTCAAAAAAAAGATCTTTATATGTGTAATCTCCGCACAAGAACCAGTTGGAAATATCTTCTTTTAGTTGAAAACGCTTTGTATTCCCAGTTCGACATTCTTATAAAACTAGCTCAAGAAAATATTCAACTCCCGGATAGAATACTCTGTTTAGCAAAATCCGGCATTGGTTTCCATGGATTCAAAAACAGACCATGGAGCACTGATAAGGGAAATATTCAGCTTTCTGCTTTCATCGCTCCACAAAAAGAGGTCAAACATTTCTCAACGGGATTTTTAATCGTATCTGCAGTTTCTGTCATCCAGACAATTGATTCTATAAGGGAATTAAAGCGAAAAGCAATGGTAAAATGGGTTAATGATATACTTATAGATAGCTCAAAAGTATGTGGAGTATTAGCATATACACAGAGCCAGGGCAAAATTTTAACAGGGGCAATTCTCGGAATTGGATTAAATGTGAATACAACACCTGGAATATCTCCAACACCCTTTGTGCCTAAAGTAGCATCTCTTTCAGATTTCGTTAAGAGTAAAAAATCATGTGATCAGAAACTGATTTTTCAACGATTAATTCACTTTCTGGATGCAAATACAAAGAACTTGCTTAATGGAAAATATTATAAACTACTGAACATCTATATCAAAAGGTCCTTAATCATCGGAAAGTATGTTAAAGTTTGCAGAGATACTCCTGAAGAAAGTGTTGTCGTAAATTACAGCGGTAAAGTTAAAGGTATTGGAGAAAATCTTGAATTGATATTAGAGGACATTGAGCCCAAAATCTCTAATGGAAGATTAATCATCGAAAGTCAAGATACTTAATCAAACATTAAAATATTTTTCAAGATTAACTTGCGTATTATTTCATATATTTTGTAAGTTTCAAAAGCTAAAAAATTTGATTTGCATTATTGAAAATCGAATAAACCTCTACCAACATATATAAATTCATCACATTTTACTTTATAAACAATCATGGAGGAAATAGATGATAACAACAAGCAGCTTATTAACAATTTGTATCTCAGCATTTTTAGCTGTTTTCCTTTTGCTATTCATTCTTGCCATTGTGATGCACTTAATTGTAATAATATTCCCGGAAAAATCTTCAGATATTAACCCTATTGTTATAGCTGCAGTAAGCAGCACAATGAACTCAATTTTTCCTAATTCAAAAATTACAAAAATAGAGAGGATTAAATGATTTATACAAAGACTCCAAAGAAAATTAGAGTAATGTTAACGACATTTCGCGACGGTCTTCAAAGCTCTTTTGGCGGCAAGGTAAGGCTCCAGGATTTTCTACCAGCAATGAAAGTTGCTGTCGAGGAAGTTGGAATACGACATTTTGAATTCGGAGGTGGAGCAAGATATCAGGCACCACTGTTTTATCTCGGAGAAAATCCCTTCGATACTATGAGAAAAATACGTGAATCTGTAGGTCCAGATGTTGATCTACAAATTCTGACTCGTTCTGTATCAGGAGTTACACTTACAACACAGAACCTTGAAACCCTGACTTTACAAGCAAAATTAATGAAAGAAGCTGGAACCACATGGGACCGCAACTTTGACTACATGAATGATGTTGATAACCTTATAAAGACAGGGCAGCCAATAGTAGAAGCTGGATTACATCATCAAGTATGTATTGCTTTGATGGGGTTACCATTCAAATCAGATAAAGTACATACTGCGGAGTTCTATATTAATATAGGCAAGAAACTTCTAAATAGTAATATTAGAATTGATAGCCTCTGTCTTAAGGATGCAAGTGGTACATGCGATCCAAAGACAATCTATGATACTACGATTGAACTGAAAAAAATTATGCCACCGGGGATGCCACTCTGGTTACATACTCATGACACCGCAAGCATGGCTGTTGCATGTTACATGGCAGGAATCTCCGGAGGCGTTGATGGTATAGATCTTTCTGTTAGACCAATGGCAAGCGGGACAGTTCAGCCAGATGTTCGATCAATGTCACACGCTTTAAAAGGTACAGGATACTCTCTTGATATCGATAATTCTAAAATATACCTCATTGAAGAAATCCTGAACGAAGGTCTTAAGGACTACAATTTTAATCCTGTGACTACCACTGCAGATGCAAGAGTAATTAAATTCCCTATGCCTGGTGGAGCAATTGGTCCTAACGTTCACATGATGGCAAAAGCCGGACTGTTAGACCGTTATAGTGATATACTTGCAGAATTCCCGATTGTAGTAGAAGCGGGCGGTGCATGGACTAGCGTTACACCGGGAAGCCAACAGTATTGGCTGCAGGCTTTCAATAATATACTCTACGGTCGTTGGGAAAAAATTGACCCCGGTTTTGGAAGAGCAGTATTGGGATATTTTGGCAATACGCCATTACCTCCCGATCCAGATGTAATTAAAAAAGCTTCAGAACAGTTGAATCTCCCTGTTTTTGAGGGTGATCCACTTAAGGCTGTTCCTGATAATATTTATATTGCTAAGAAAGCTCTTGAGGAGAGAAGACTTCCTGTTACAGATGACAATATCTTCATGGTAGTTGGAGCAATGGTTCCGGGCAAAAAGATGGAAATCAACGAGGGCATAAGGCTTCTTACAGGAAAAGCAAAAATCGACATTCCTTTAAAGAAAAAAGAAGAACTAAAGACTGTTTCAGTACCGGCACAAGTGCCAGCTCCTGCTAAAACAATTATTTCCGGTCCAATAACTTCAAAATGCACAGTTGTTGGAAATGGGAAAACAAATACATTTTTAGTAACAGTTGAGCCGCAAGGAACACCAAACGCCAAACTAACACCTGAAAACAAATCTGACTCTGCCCTTTCTGTCCCATCCAATAATCAAGTACATGTATTTTCAACCTTTGCAGGAAGTGTTGAAGTTGTAGATATCATGGTAAAAAAGGGTGATTTAGTAACAAAAGGGCAGACTATTGCTGCGGTCGAAGCAATGAAAGCACAGCACGATATAAAAACTATTTATGACGGGGTAGTTTCATCGGTAGATGTTCAAATTGGCGACGAAGTAGATTCTACTAAACCAATCATTACAATAGAGAAGAAAGCATAAAAAAGTGGGAACAGTTAATCAATTATTACAACAATCAGGTTTTGCTAATCTGACCTGGGGAAATCTGGTAATGTTCATTATTGCAGGTATTCTTATATACCTTGCAATTGCAAAAAAATATGAGCCCCTTCTTTTAATACCAATAGGTTTTGGTACAATTTTAGCTAATCTTCCTTTAGCTGAAATGGGGTCGTATGGAGAAGGTATTATCGCTCTAATATACAAGCAGGGAATCAGAACCGAACTTTTGCCCCCGATTATTTTTCTTGGAGTTGGAGTCCTAACAGATTTTCGTCCTCTCCTGGGAAGACCTATGACATTTTTGCTTGGTGCCGCTGCACAGCTTGGTATATTTGTCGCTGCAATTGGAGCAGCTTATCTTTTAGGATTCAGTTACAGGGAAGCAGCTTCCATTGGAATTATCGGTGGTGCCGATGGTCCTACCTCTATCTTTATTACAAGCCAGCTTGCACCTCACCTTCTTGGACCTATCGCAGTTGCTGCATACAGCTATATGGCTCTTGTTCCAATTATTCAGCCTCCTATCCTCAGACTACTAACCACAAAGAAAGAACGATATATAGATATGCCGCAAGCTAAGCCAGTTTCTAAGACCGCTGTAATTCTTTTCCCAATAATCACTGGTATAGTAGCTGCGTTAGGAGTTCCTTCAAGTGCCCCTTTGATCGGCATGCTCATGTTCGGAAATCTTATTAGAGAATGTGGTGTTACGGAGAGGCTTCGAAAAACTGCCGGCGGAGCATTGATAGATATTGTTACTATCTTTCTCGGATTAGCGGTTGGGGCAACAATGGACAGTTTACATTTTTTAAATTTAAAGACGTTAATGATTCTCATCCTTGGTATTTTAGCATTCGCTTTTAGCACTGCCGGTGGAATACTATTTGCCAAACTGGTTAATCTCTTTATGCCAGGCAGTAAAAAAATCAATCCCTGTATTGGAGCAGCAGGTGTTTCTGCAGTACCTATGGCAGCAAGAGTTGTACAGAAATTTGTTTCCGATAATACTGGTGGGACGGTAAATCCATTAATGCCAGCAATGGGACCGAATGTTGCAGGTGTCATTGGGTCTGCTGTTGCTGCAGGTGTTTTTCTAACTTTATTAGGATAAATTTAAAAATTTATCTTCGGTTCTTTAACTCCGTTACCGAACCTACTAAATTACAAACTATATTTCTTTAGCTGTCTTCTCTTATCTTGAGCATCTTCTATTACATTGTTTAAAACTATCCAAAAATCCGGACTATGATTTCTGACCTTTGTGTGAACCAACTCATGTAAGATAACATAGTCAATCAATTCACCTGGAAGTCGCATCAATTGGAGATTAAGATTTATATTATTTTTCGAAGAACAACTTCCCCACCGCGATTTCATGTTTTTAATAAAAACCTTGTTGTAAATAAATCCGTGCTTTTTTGCCAAATATTCAACCCTTTTTGGTAAATATTCTTTTGCTTCTATTCTATATGCTTCTATTATTCCAACCTGGATAGCTCTTTGAACTCTATCATCTGTTATCTGGAGTGATTCGGGATATCGAATATTTACAATACCATTCTTAATTAAAATTGAGAGCCTTTCAGTATCTATTGGTGTATATCTAAATGTATGACGGCATGTTTTTATAACCTTCGAAACATCATAAACAGGCTTGCACTTTTCATCTTCTTTCACCCTCTTGAGGTTCTTGCGAATCCAATCTGATTTAGAATAAACAAATTTCTCAGCAGACTTAAATGACTCTCCATAAGGTACTGCAACGCGAACACCCTTATATGGTTTCACTGAGATATTAATATGCCTGGCACGTTTACTATATTCAAATAGGACCTTTCCTATACCGTCAATTTCCAGAACAGACCTTTTCATCATCTTCTTAGCCTCAATTAATTTATCTTCATCTTTTGCGGGATATTGAAAAGTCCCCGGTGTATCGTTGTTATTTGCCGAAGACATCAACCGGCGGTGGATAATGAGAAAAAAGGGGAAAGTAAATAATTAACACGCCATATATTTTATTACTCATACCTCTCTTAAAATCTATTTTTCTATACAAACATCTGGAAAATACTCAAGATAATTTATCTTATTCGATCGAGCTCTGCAATTTGAAATATCGCAGTCAAAATGAAAAATAGTCGGGGGGAAAATCAAGTTAGCCGATATCACCTAATATATATTGATCAAGGTTCAAATTTCCTCCTTGTTTGTTATGTTAATCCTTTTAAATTCTCTCTTTGTGAGGTCATATGATATAAATGTGGAAGATCAAGATGTACTATTCCATATTTTAAATTAAATGTGGGCAATAGATGAAAATGTTTTCCTTCTGTCTCGTCTCGTATCGTCTCGGAGAGATCACGCTGGGAAAGAAATCCTTCGTAGAAGTCCTACGTGACCTCCGGGAAAGAGATCTCTAAGAAATAAGTCTAATATGTGGAAAATTTTCCATATATTGATAATGATAAGCTGACCGCAGGCGGTCGGCTTATCGGCACGGGAGTTGTTGGCTCACTCCATGAAAGTCCGCCTGCGGCGGCCTATCAATGTCGTTCGAGCCGACCCCGCCTACGGCGGCTACGTCCTGTACTCGCATCTGAGAGAAATCCTTTCTCTCCTTGCTGCGTACAGGATGCGGCTCAACTCCCGTGCCGTTATGTGATCTTATGAGAACATATTTTTTAGGAGTAAAAAGATGTTAAAAATTAAAAAAAACATAGTACTGGACGAAAACCAAAAACCGATAGCCGTTCAAATGCCAATTGATGAATTTGAGCGCTTAGAAGAGATCATAGAAAATTATGGATTGTCAAAAATGATGGACGAGGTAAGAAATGATGAACGGCTCTCATTTAAGGAGGCAAAAAACTATTATCAATCATTGAAATAGAATGTGGAAGATCGAATATACAAAACGTTTTCTCAAAGAACTCTCTAAGTTACCCAAAGAGATACAGACTCAAGCTGAAAAGATAGTTTTTGAAGATCTATTATCTACTAACCCATATGATCTCGGGTATCTCGAACATATGAGAGGCTATCCTAACAAATACAAAATCCGTATCGGAAAATACAGAATTGGCATTACGATAAACAAGCCCAATAAGCTGTTAATTTGTCAGCGGATTGCGCATCGCAAAGATATTTACAAAGTATTCCCGTAATTAAATCACATAACGAATCTGCTTCGCCTCAACGGAGGTCTCTGGTGAGACACCTGAACGCACAAAACTCCAATACCGTTGAAAGTTAAGGATATGATGCCTACACCTGTCAGGTTTACAAAATTGATTTCATCTGAGGAAAAAGAATCTAATAAACCTGACAGGTGTAATCGCTTTGAATTTGGATCAGGTCTGAACTTTCTCTTGATTATCTTGTTAATCCCTTTTAATTTCCATTCCATGAAGTTATATGATATAAATGTGGAAGATCAAGATGTACTATTCCATATTTTAAATTAAATGTGGGCAATAGATGGAAATGTTTTCCTTCTGTCTCGTCTCGTCTCGAAGATCACGGAGGATTCTCCGAAGGAGTCCTGCCCCATCGGGATCCCTACGGGACGTGACCTATGGAAGATCCCTCCGGGAAAGAGATCCCTAAGAAATAAGTCTAATATGTGGAAAATTTTCCCTACGGGTTGTAGACCATATATTGACAATGTTGCACAACACAAATTCGCATGAGAGAAGAAAGTAGATGAAAAAACGCAAATTGCTACAAAAGTTGTTGTCCAGTTTAAAAAATATCCGATTTTCAGAAGCGGTAGCATGTGCTGGGGCATTTGGATTTCAGTTGGAACGGATCAAAGGGAGTCATCACATTTTCGTACATCCAGATGTACCAGAACTGGTAAACCTTCAAAATGTCAAGGGGAAAGCAAAACCATATCAGGTCAAACAATTATTGCAGATTATTGAGCGATATAATCTTCAAATAGAGGAGGGTGAGAAATGAAAGACTATCATGTCAATATATTTTACAGCGAAGAAGATGAAGGGTATATTGCAGATATACCCGATTTGAAAAATTGTTCTGCTTTTGGCACAACACCAGAAGAAGCATTACAGGAGGTATTGAAGGCAAAAGAGGCGTGGATTGAAGCAGCTCGTGCTAATGGAAAACCAATACCAACTCCTCATTTTCGACCGCTAATCTACCAAGTTGCATGATGAAAGTGTGCCTAAACATTTGCGTGGAGGTAACGGCTTGGTCAGTTAGATGATTTTGGAGTTCGGCGGATTTTCTGAGGGATTTGCTAACATCCAGAGTGAAGCACTTCAAAGGTCGCCGTACCTAACGCTAGGCGTTTAATCCCTCTAAAAAAGCTTTTAATTTCCGGAGGGACCTCCGTGAGAGAGCCTCGGGTACGCAGATTATAATTCAGTTTACCAATGTCACAATGCAAAAACCCCGAGCTTCTCAGCACGAGGTTTTCAGATTAAATTCTTTATAGATTAAGATGAATTTAATCGAAGCGTATCAAATATCTGTTTCCATTCATTCCTTCAAATTAAATAAAACAAACCCGTTTCCAGATTTGGCTTTAGCCAAAGAATAAACGGGTTTTGTTAATCCAATTATTCGTCATAAAAGGAATATTAAATTGGCTTTGTTTCCTTAATGACTTGTAATCCACAAGCTGATAGATTCGAAGGAGAAACTGGACAGATAGCAACTATACTCTATTAAAAAATGTTTGGCTATAGCGCGTCGAAGGCGTCCCGTTGGGAAAAACAGGTTTAGTGTAAAACATATTAAGCGGGACTTAATGGGTTGAAAGGATAAAGAGTAATTATTGTTCCAAATTATTTTATTACAATAGGCACTAAGTACACGGAAACAAACTGAAAAGTCTGTTCTACTTTTAAAGTCATTGCACTACTTCGGAATGTATAAGAAAACGCGGAATTTTGACTGACAACTAAATTCACATTTTCTGTGTCAAATGAAATAATGAGAATTCAACTTAAAGAAAATTGTCACAACCAATGATGAAGGAGTTTTTATGAAAAGATTGACAGGGGTGCTACTCTTCTTATTATTAGCGATTCCTACTTATGCTAAAGTTGAAGTAAAGGCTATCAGAACAGACACTCCTCCTATTATTGATGGCATTTTAGATGACGATATTTGGAATGAAACTCCGGGGTACACTGATTTTCAAACTTTTCAACCTGATTATGGTAAACCAGTATCGGAGAATACTATTGCCTATTCAGCTTATGATAATGAGAACCTTTATTTTGCTTTTAGTTGCTATGATTCAGAGCCCGATAAAATTCAAGCAACAATAACCAGTCGAGATAACATTTTCAACGAAGACTGGATAGGAGTGGTACTGGATTCATATAATGACCAGCAGAATGCATATGGATTCATGGTGAATCCCTTCGGAATCCAAGGGGATATCATGTTGAATGCAGAAGGAAATGGAGATGGTACAAATGACTTCATCTGGGAGTCGGCAGGTATTATTACCGATGATGGGTACACAGTAGAAATAAAAATTCCCTTAAAGAGTATTCGTTTTAACGCTGGAGAGAAAGTAGTAATGGGAATTGTTTTTTGCAGGCGGATTACACGCTATTCTGAACAGGCAGCCTATCCACCATTTTATCCGGATGAAGGAAGCATGACAAATCAAATGGGAATTGTCGAATATAAAAAATTAAAATACAAAAGAACCTATGAAATTCTACCCTCGTTTACACAGACATCAAATCGAGAGGCTCAGAGCGGAGCGCTCCAAAAGGTAGAGGATGAGTCTGGATCAGATATAGGAGTAACGACTAAGGTAAGCCTTACCTCGACTCTTACCCTTGACCTGACTCTGAATCCTGACTTCAGCCAGGTTGAATCGGATGCCAGTCAGGTGGATGTTAATCTACGTTATCCCAATTTCTATTCGGAGAAGCGCCCTTTCTTCCTGGAGGGTATCAAGAATTTCGATGTGGCAGGAATAAGTAACGGCAGTGCTATCTCCCATGTAGTACACACTCGTACCATCGCTGACCCCAGCTTCGGCTTAAAGCTTTCTGGTAAGATGGGCAAATCCAACGCCCTGTCAGTCATACTCGCCAGAGATGAGTCACCCATATATGAAGAAGACGCTAAGAGACCTGCTGACTTCTATATTCAACGCTATAAGAAGCTTCTAAAGGATGAAAGTTATATCGGTGGGATTTTCACTGACCGGGAACATGAGGGTGGATTTAATAGAGTAGCGGGCATGGATGCCCTCTGGCGGCTATCCGGAACCATGAAGATTGAAGGCAATGCCTTCTACGGAGAGAGCAAAGACTCTGAAACCAGGAAGGTTACCAATGCTCATAATGCTGACCTGTCCTTTGCCTATGGTAATCGTAATTACTATGCACGTGTGGGAATTCATGACATTAGCAAGAATTTCCGACTGGACACTGGCTATATCCCAAGAGACGGTACCACAACCATGAGCTTCTCCGGTGGGCGGAATTTTTACTCCGAATCCAATCTGCTCCAGAAAGTTAATATTGGGTATTGGGGTTACGTTCAGCGAGACAAATACTTCGATATGAATGATGGTCACCACAATATCTACCTATCATTTGGCATGACTAGGTCAATATATGTGGAGCTAGAGTATGCTCGAGGATCAGAAGTATTTGAGGGAGAGTCATTTGATAAGAGTAATTACGAGATAGATATGAATGGGCAGATCATTAATTCACTTTATGTCTCTTTGGGACTTGGAAACGGTGGAAGTCCATGGTATGATGATTCCGAGAATCCTTTTCAGGGAGATGTAGCATATAGATGGGCATTCTTCAATTTTCAACCTACCGATAATTTTAGCTCAGAATTTTCTAGTTCGCAGAATGTCTTCACAAGCCGGGAAGATAATTTAGAGCTCTATGATTATCGGATCTTCCGGAACAAGACCACCTATCAGCTGAATAAGTACCTGTTTATCAGGGGAATATTAGATTACACTTATGTTAAATATCCAGACTATGCTGTTAAGTATCCCGAAGAGGAAGATGTCCACGATGAAAAAGGCCTAACCAGCGAGCTGTTAATTGGCTTTACCTACATTCCCGGAACAGTGGTTTACCTTGGGTATGGATCCAGACATGAGAATTTGAAATATGATGGGTCTGATTATGTCCCGGTTGATACTTACACGGAAATGAAACGAGGACTATTTTTCAAAGCTTCTTACAACTGGCGGATGTAAAAGAACAATAACACTATATTCATAGAATTGTCTAAATGATTGATTGTTGAAAAAAATATTTCGAAGTAGATTTTGTTGTTTTTATAACCTGATTAATTCATAAACCGCTTAGATCGAAGAGAATAGAAAATTATTTTTATTTTAATATCCCAGTGTAAAATAAATTCTTCGATTTCAAAAGTTTTGTATAGCTTATTTCTCCTTTTTCCACTTTTATTTTCTCAATAGCCTTTTCAGCCTGATCTGGATTAATATCCAGTATCACCACTTTTGCTCCACTTCCAACTAATGCACGGGCTATCTCTGAGCACAAAATACCCGCACCGCCGGTAGTAACTATTATTTTATCTTGAAGATCATACCATTTAGTGATTTCGTCTAATAGTATTTTACTTACCTCTAAAATTTTTACAGCCTATAAGATTTTTTTGCTAAATCATAAGCAAGTGCTTTACTAATTCTCCTTGCATCTTCTATATCAATTATGTGCTGAGAGACCTTAGTAGCCAAAAAGTTGGAATCTACTCTCCTGGATAAATCATGACGTGCTGGAATAGAGGGAAAAGCTCTGGTATCATCGTTAAATCCTACTGTATTATAAACTCCTGCAGTTTCCATAACCATTTGACGATAACGCATCATTCCTTCAATACTATCATGAAACCACCACGCAGGGCCTAATTTTAATGCAGGATAATGCCCAGCCAAAGGAGCCAACTCTCTGGAATAAGTTGATTCATCAAGCGTAAATACTATTATCGTTAAATCAGGGTTGTTTCCATACTTATTTAGCAGTTCATATAAATTTCTGGTGTATTCAGTTTGAATTGGAATATCACATCCTTTATCAAGACCAAATTTCTCGAATATCTTCTCATTATGATTTCTGAAAGAACCCGGATGAATCTGCATTACCATACCATCTTCTACACTCATTCGAGCCATTTCCATCAGCATATGGGCGGTAAACAACCTTGCATCATCATCACGATTTTTACTTGAAAGTGCTCTCTGGAAAATTTTATCTGCCTCTTGAAGCGTCAATTCATGAGTATAGGGTTCAAGTACGGCATGGTCAGTGGAAACTGCTCTCATCGATTTGAAAAACTCTCGTCTATTTTCCAATGCCTTTATATAACTTTTGTAATTACTTACTTCGATTCCACTTACTTCTGACAATTTTTTTATGTTACTTTTCCAGTTTTTGGAGTCGATATTGATCACCCCATCGGGGCGAAAGCACGGAACTATTCTTCCCTTCCATCCAGATTCTTTAATCTTCTTGTGATACCGTAAATCACTTGTTGCATTGTCCGTTGTGCTAAGTACTTCAATATTAAATTTTTCAAACAATGTACGGGGAAGAAATTCTGATTTTACCAATTTTTCCTGAATTTGATCGTAAATTTTCATTGCAGTATTAGCATTTAATTTCTCTTCGATCCCGAATACTTCATGAAATTCATGTGTAAGCCACAAACCTGTCGGTGTGCCTGCAAACAAATACCAGTTCTCACCAAAAATTTGCCATATCTTTCGGTGATCTTTTTCAAATGGAGAGCCATCAACTGTAGGAATTCCCAACGATTCAAGAGGTATTCCTTGAGAATATAGCATTCGATAAATATAATGGTCTGGTATTAAAATCAACTCAGTAGGATCAGGGAAAGGCTCATTTTCCGCAAACATTTTAGGGTCAACATGTCCATGAGGACTTATAATTGGTAAATCTTTTGCCTCTTTGTATAAATCCCACACAATCTCTCTTATCGTCTGGTCTGAATCGAAATATCTGTACCTTTCTAACACAGATTCCTCCTTAAATTAAACTACTCTAATCTTTTTAATTATTTTCTATTTAGTTTTAGCGCTTTTAACCGCTTCCACAAAACTGACTGCATTATTTGTAATACTTTCCTAATCAGATTGGGCAATCATTATTTAAAAACTCCTAAATCTCTATATTTTATTTCATCAATTTCTTCTAATTTATTTAAAACCGTTAGTGTACGGCTCTCTGCCATTTTCAAATGCTCTTTCATTGTCTCGTAAGAAACATCAGCATTGCCATCTTTAATCATTTCCAAAATTTTACTATGGTATTCTATTGCCTCACTCTGAGATGTGTCGATATAGGCATATACTATTGAACGGGTTTTGGGCATCAGTTCAAATACAGGTTTTACAGCCATAGATACAATTGGATTTTTGCACGCATTTGCAATCTTCAAGTGAAATTCTCCATCTATCTTGCCCTGAGTATAAGAATCATCTTTCTTGCATCGTTTATGCTTTTCCAAATTCTTACTTAAATCATCCAAATCCTCATCCGTTCTTCTGAGCGCTGCCAATCTCGCAATTTGAGGCTCTAACATCTTTCTAATCTCCATAACATGAAGCATGTAGTTTTTACTTAAGTTGAGTTCCAAAAATAAACTCATCGGTTTAGTCACATTTTCAGGTGAGTAATCACTAACATAAATTCCATCTCCTTTTCTCACTCTTACTAAACCCCTTGCAGCCAACATTTGGAATGCTTCACGAACTGCAGTGCGGCTAACACCAAACATATTACAAAGTTCTGCTTCGGTCGGCAATTTTTCACCCTGTTGAATTTTTTTCTGTAAAATCGCATCTTCTATTATGTTGGAGATTTCTTGACTCAATTTTAATATACTGCCAATCTTTGGGAATAATTTTTCCATTTTTTAACTCCTTTTCATATATCATACATCATTCACATTGAATATTAATAATTATATTAGAGATTTCAAACACTTTTTAAAATTAGCACCAAAATAATTTGGAGTCTTTTTATTTTAGTGATTTAGAGATTGATTTTTCCACACGCTTTTCCCCCTTTTCCCCATAGTTAGGACAAAGCAATTTCAATAAAATTAAATTAGTTTAATTAACGAGATGCGTTGATTCATAAGGCTCATTTGGGATTTTAACCCATCTTTAGGAGGTGTAATGATATAACCTTTAGGGGGTGTGTCGAAGACATCCCTCTGGGAAGAAGAAATAAAATGGATTTTTGTATTATTCTAAGTTCAGTAAAAACATTATGAATATAATTCAGTAAATGGTAATTAGTTTTTTCTCACCCCCCGAACATATTTAAATTGTAAATTCATCCCGAAGTTTCGGGACAGAATTACAAATTACAATGAATGAAAACTTTATTCTATCACACCCCCTTAACGTTTTTCATCGATAATCACAATAATTTCTAATATTGATTTTCATAAATATTTGTTTTTTTAATAAGTGATTATATTATAGTGAAGATGCCATACAATTTCCTGTTTCTTTTATAATCAAAAATATTCAGTTCCGGATGAATAGAATAATTGAGAATTCTCTTTTTTTAATGTTGAATGTTTTGCTATTTCCTAATTATAATATGTTTAAGGAGATATATATAAAAAAAGCTTGACAACAATAATCATAGTATTTAATATATCATATGTATTACTAATTTGAAAATAAGATTGTTTGATGTATATGGATTGAATATAAAATTTAAATGTGGTTTTTCGTCGTTTATTTAATCTATTAAAAGGAGGAGGAAAATTAAATGAAATTTCATTTTTTTCATTATTTTTCAAAATTCTTTTTGTTTGTTGTTTTCTTGTCTTTACTATTTACTATTCCTTTGTATTCGCAAACCACAGGGAAAATTGTTGGTACTATTAGAGATGCAGAAACAGGAAAGCCTCTTACTGGTGTAAATGTTATTATTCTTGGTACGTATTTGGGTGCTGCCACAGATATGGATGGATATTTCACTATTGTAAACGTACCTGCTGGTGTTCATGATGTTCAGGTATCCATGATAGGTTATGCGAAGATTACACAAACAGATGTCATTGTAGCTGTTGATCGTATTGCAAGGGTTGATTTTAACATCGAAATGGAGGTTGTGCCCGGGCAGGAAGTGGTTGTGGTAGCTAAACGGGACATCCTGCATAAAGAGGTTTCGAACAGCCAGCAGGTTGTTACAGGTACGCAAATGGTTGAAGCTGCCGGTGTTCGTACCATCAACCATTATCTGGAGAAACAGCCGGGAATTACCGGTGCAAATAATCTGGAAATCCGCGGCGGTTCAGCGGATCAAACCGGTGCGATTGTTAATGGATTGTCACTCGTGAATGCTCGTATAGGAAGGGCAGAAGCAACTGTTCCAGTAAGCGCTGTTGAGCAAGTTTCCCTGGTCACAGGTGGTTTCAATGCAGAATATGGCAACTACCGCTCGGGTTTAATTAATGTTACCACGAAAAGTGGTGATAAAAGTGCTTATCACGGGACTTTTTCCTATACGCAAAACACTCCCCATATGAAACGGTTTGGGAAGTCGTTGTATGACCCGAATAGTTATGGACTCAGGCCTTACATGGATCCAATAGTGTCTTTTAAAGGAACATCATTAGATTCATGGTTAGAGGTAACTGCTGGTGACACCGCAGAGGCTGAATATTTAGGTCAAAGCTATGATCAGTTCAGATATGGATGGATTGAACAAGCGGAAAGGTTTAACAGAAATAGGGATCCTGAAGATCAGGCTACTCCTATGGATCTCTATTTATGGTCTGCCTGGATGCATCAGGCAATTCCTGATTTTGATAAGCTTGAAGAACTCTATCCTGAATATACCACGGAAACCGAAAATTGGGAAGAAAAGAAAAAGGCAGTCAGAGATCATGCCAATAAAGAAGGCACTAATCCTGACTATAACTTTGATGGTGGTTTTGGTGGTCCTTTACCACTTGTTGGAAAATATCTGGGTGATGCAACATTTTATCTCTCCAATCAAACCAATAATATCAATTATACACAACCTGTTTCAAGAAAAAGTCAATGGACATCAACAACACTTCTTACTTTGAAGTCTCAAATCTCGAAAAGTATGACCCTGAATTTGAACGGTGTCTATCGATTACGGCATGGTGTCGCCCCGGTACACTACGACACTGGTCAGAAGCCTACTCTGGAACAGGGTGGGGGTACCATGTTCGAAAACAATATTGATATTATTCAAAGTCTAGGAGCGATGTATTACTGGCACCCGACAGTTTTCCATCCTAAAGATCAGACTACGATTTTGACCGGATTTAAATTAAACAACATGGTCAATACAAGAACATTCTGGGACCTTTCGTTTCAATATGGATGGAGTAAGGATTTTTCAGAACCTAAAATAACCAGGGATTATACAACGCTGATTAATTTTGGTCCGATATGGCTCGATGAAATGCCCTATGGTAGATGCTTTACATCAACAGATCCGGATACTGTGTACAACCCCAATGACTTGACTGAATTTTATCCTCACGGTGAGTTTGAGGCTCCTCAAGGTGTCAACCGAAGGTTCAACTCCAAAACCGGTGAGTACAATGAAAATTCAGTCACCCAACAGATTCGTATGAAATTTGATTTGAGCAGTCAATTAACAAAACTTCATTTTATCAAAACAGGAGCCGAGCTCAATTACTATGATCTGAACAACGATCTATGGACCTGGTGGCCAGGACACGATACGAACTACGAATTACGTTTTCACCGCAAACCCTGGATACTGGGTGGGTACATTCAGGATCAGTTGACCCTGGAAAGTATGGTTGCTACGTTTGGACTCCGTCTTGATTATTACAATTCCGGTGGCGGTGTGTGGCCCACAGGTGACCCCTTTAATGAAGAGGCATTCATTGCACCACCAAGCGTCAACTCGGCCGAGCTTTATGAGAGACTGGAAGCTGGCGAATTCGTCACCTGGGATCGTTGGCGGGCGATCGATGATTCACTGGGTGGTACATTTCTTGAGAAAACAAAGAATCATTTTTCTATCAGCCCAAGGCTTGGAATTTCTTTTCCAGTGACTGAAAGATCAAAGTTTTATTTTAATTATGGTCATTTCAGATCAACGCCGCGGTACTCTGACATGTTCATGTATGCCTATCGGTTCTGGAAACAAGGTTTATATTCGATCGGGAATCCGAACCTTGAACCTCCACGAACGATCCAGTATGAGTTGGGTGTGTCATACAATTTGTTGGACCAATACCTGATCAATTTAAGCACCTATTATAAAGACGTTACGGGACAGAGCGGGAACACCTCAAGTGATTTTACTGAGAGTGGTAATTTCAGATATTCTAATTCAGCCGGATCGGCTTCTTATGCCACCTATATGAATAATGAATATGAAGATATTCAGGGTTTTGAGATGAATGTGAATAAACAATATGGTGATTTTCTAACCGGTTGGATTACATATCGGTACATGATTGAAAAATACGGTTATAGCGGACGCGAAGAGCTTTTTAGTGATCCTATAGCGAACTTAACCGAAGGACTTTACCAGAGTGAGGAAAACCGCCCAACTACACGTCCTGTGGTCACAGGAAACATTTCACTACACACACCGGATAATTGGGGTCCTAAAATTCTGAATAACCATTTCTTAGGCGGCTGGCTTGCGAGCTTCCTCGGTAGATGGGAAAGAGGGAGAACTTTTACCTGGAATCCAGAGAATATTCGCAATCTCACGAATAATTTAAGATGGCCGGATTATTATAGGTTTGATCTGAAAGTTTCAAAGAGATTCAGTCTTTTTGGCGTTAATGCTAATTTCTATGTCGATGCTTATAACCTGTTCAATACTAAAATCAACTGGATGTATGAAGAATGGTGCTTCAGAACTGATAACGACAGACGAAATTACCTGACCTCACTGCATCTTCCCATGTATGATGATCCAGAATATAGTGATGATAAATATGTTGCGGGAGACGACAGGCCTGGGGATATGCGTGAAGAAAAACCGTACATCAATGATCCGGACAACAAGATGTGGCTGTACGGTGAACCCCGGGATATCTGGTTTGGGATCAACGTCAGTTTCTGACCGATCAATAAAATGATTTGAAATTCTAAATAGCTAAGGAGAAAATCAGACATGAAAATAATAGTTCATAGTATAAAACAAAAGTTTTTCTTCTACTGTATGTCAGGCTTGCTTGCCTTTATTATAGTCGTATTTGCTGCTCAAGCAGGTGGCCAGACAGTCATTATTAAGGTGAATAAAATGACAGTTGGAGTAAAAGATAATGGATGGACTGGAAGTTTTAACTATAGTAAAGGCTGGTGGCCCGCAGATTATAACTGCATTGGCCCTACACTCCAAAATGCTCAGTCCCATTCGGGTTCGGGATTTATATTTGCCACGACAAACTGGACAGATCCCCACGGGAAGCTTATTCCAAAGGCAGTGCTTCAGAATGTTGATGTTTATGATACGGTTAGTGTTGTGAAGGTACCGCTAACCAATTATGTCCGCTGGCAACTGCCAACGAGCTATGCAAAAGGTATAAATGTCCAGGTTGAGCACTGGGGTGAACCGGATGCAACTAAGATGATCGGGACCTGCGACCAGGTGGCTGAGGTTACTACTTTGAATGCACTGGGCATACGAGTGCACCGAAAGGTGTTTGCCTGGAGTCAGCAGTATCATGACAACTATGTTGTGTGTGATGTCACGCTGACCAACAAGAGCGGGAAAACGCTCACTTACTTCTATATGCGTATGCATGAAGCTATATTCTATATGAGCCGCGCTGTGGGTGAAAATCCGGAGATTCCTGATGATCAACATCCCTCAAATCAGACGGCAGGATGGCATCATTATTATGGTGCCAAACCCGGAGACAGCTTGCGGATTTTTTATGAATACAGCGCAGACGATCGAATATTAGATGGTGATCAAATGGGCTATCCGGTCTACACTCAAGATGGTCGCCTTACGCAGAGTGATATCCACTTTTATGCTATTCTGCATGCATCAAAAGAGCCCTACAAGAGTCCGGCAAACGGCATTGATGATCCTTTGCAGCCCAAAGTAACCAATGTGTTTGCACCCTTTGTAATGAGTATGAACTCACCTGATATTGGAGGTGATGACGGGACTGGAAGAGGATTTATATATGATATCATATCCGGAGAGAAATTTAAAGATCAGGAAATCGCAGGACAGTATGATGGAACACATCACAGGCAAAACAGCGATGAGTTCGGCAGTCCAGAATGGACATGCCTGGGCACAGGTTTTGACGAGAATTCTATCTGGAATCATCGATGTGCTTCGTTTGGGCCGTATACGTTCAATAATGATGAGCAAATTCATATTGTCTATGTGAGTGGTTTTGCTGCATTAGGTTTGAAGAAAGACAAAGAAATCGGCGAAAAATGGCTTGCAGGCACTTTAGAGAATCCACCTGCCGAAACACTACCGAATTATGAAACCGGCTATTTCCCTACGAATTTTGCCTATCCCTCAGATGCTACAGAGATTGATAAAAAGAAAGATCGCTGGATCAGTACGGTGATTGACTCTGTCCACAAGACTGTCTCGCTAGCAAAATGGAATTATGAGCATGACTGGAATGTTCCCATGGCGCCCCCTCCGACCGATAAGTGGTTATTAGGCACAGGTGAAGGGACTCAAATTACATGGTCAAATCCCGAAGCCGAAGACTTGTCTAATTTTGACGGTTACCGGATTATGAGACGTCGCGGTACCCAGGATACAACATTTTTTGAACAGATTCATCGTACCGATGCTGATGCCAAGGCGGACACGCATTCATTTCTCGATACAAAAGTAATATTTGGTGGGACATATTACTATTATGTCCAGGCTGGAGTTAAGGTTGATGAAAATGATCCCAATTATTCGAATGCTTATAACAACTCCAAGTATGGTACTACCCGCGGCAAGACTCTTTGGAGCGGTAGGATGTGGGGTGTTTCAAATTATCCTGTCGAGCCAGAACGTCCTGTGGGCAGTCTGGATTCTATCAGGATTGTGCCTAATCCCTACAATTTGAAAGATCCGTTATGGGCAAATTATGGGTTGCTTAATCTGGATGATCCACGCAGGATTATGTTTTTTAATCTTCCACGAGAATGTACTATCAAAATATTTACTGAGAACGGCGATTTAGTCAAAACGCTCGAGCATACTCCTTTCCCCGTATCTACAGGTTATGAACAATGGGATATGTTGACAGAAAGCCAACAGGCGATTGCCAGCGGTGTTTATATTGTGGTATTCCAGACACCTGAAGGAGGGGTAGCTTATCAAAAATTATTGGTTGTTCGATAAATAAAAAATAGGAGAATGATTGCAATGAAACGATTTTTCATATACGTGATTATCCTATCGGTTGGAATGTGGTCGGCAGATTCCTTGCTGGCTCAAGTTGGTATGAAGAAAGTGGGCCAGTCAACAATGAATTTTTTACAAGTTGGTGTGATTCCTGGTGCCAGTGCTATGGGGGAAGCCTATACTGCCATTGGTACAGGTTGTGAGAGTATTTTCTTCAATCCCGCAGGATTGCCTGAGATGGATTCCAGGTTTGCTGCCATTATGTCAACCACGCAGTGGTTTGCCGATATCAACTACATGGTTGGCGCACTGGCCTGGAATTTGGGTAATATAGGTACCGTAGGACTGAGTTTACTGTCCGTTGACTACGGTGATATTATCTGGACGGGTCTTGCAGAATCTCCAAGTGATATTCTGGGCTATAGAGAATATGGTATGGTTGATAATGTCGGTGCTTATGCATTCGGTGCTTCGTATGGTCGTCGTATTACCAATCAATTCTCGATAGGAGGAAATGTCCGATACGTAGGTCAGCAACTCGGCGAATCAAAATTTTGGGTGAATGATACGACGAGCACTCTGAAGAAGAACAGTGAAAGCCAGGTTGCCTTTGATATGGGCATTAAATTCTATCCAGGATTAAAGAGTTTTCGATTAGCTATGTCCATTCGCAATTTTGGGCCCAGCATCAAGTACGAGGAAATCACTGCTACACTTCCTTTGACCTTTGCAGTAGGTGTCGCCATGGATATGATGGACTTAATCGTACCGGATCATTCCAGGGATAATAGTTTACTTTTGTCAGCAGATTTTATCCATCCAAACAACTATACTGAAAGGGTTAATGTGGGATTAGAGTATAAATTAATCAGGATGTTGTCCCTGCGATGCGGCTATCAATCAAACACTGATCTGGCAGGATTCTCAGCCGGTATCGGTGTTACTCTTCCATCAGTTGGTGGTAGAAATCTAGAGGTTGGATATTCTTATTCTGAGTTTAATATTTTTGATGGAGTAAACCGTTTCTCGCTTAAGGTAGCGTTATAGGAAAAATCAATTTGCAGAGTTTACTTCCCAATACATTCGATCCGTGCGCAAACTATGGATGGACAGTCGTATTTACTTGTAAAAACAACTCATTAGATGTAATTAAAAATATCCATTCAAAATTTGATTGTAAATGAAGGAAAGGGGGTAGTCTATAAACTCGTGAGTTATTGATTTTATTTTATGAACGTGAAAAGTTGATAGTAAATGGAAAGGAGGCGATATAAAAAATCTTTAATTTTTGACGTTATTTATGAACGTGAAAAGTTGATAGTAAAAGGAAAGAAAACAAATTTATTAGGAGGAAAAAATGATCAAAAAACCGTTAATTATCGTTTTTAGTTTTTTGCTGGTAATGATTGCTGTCGGGCAACTCAACGCCCAGCAATGGCAGGTTTATGATGCCAGTGTATTGCCAGATGCTCATGATCCGGCTTTTATCTCAAGCAATACAAAAACGGGTGTTCCTACATGGACAATTCAAGATGACCCCGATATCTCAGGAAATAAGTATTTGGAAATGTTGTCTCCAAATGTTGAGACTGAAACAGCCGGAATGTGGAAAACCAGTGATTTTAGTCCTGTACCTACAAAAATTACAGTAGTTGCCAGGATAAAAGCTGCCGGTGATGTTTCAACTTATGAGGAAGTCCTGGATTTAGACATGCGCGTTGATCCATTAAGGGAAAAGCTGATTATTGGTTCAGATAATAAGCTTGATTTTGACAAAGCCGATGTACAGGTTACGCCGACCGGGTTCGATGTTGCGGAGTGGCATACTTACAGGCTAGTTTTCGATGTCACTACTGGTAAGGTTGATTTGTATTTGGATGAAGGTGCTACGCCTATTTTAACTGGAACTACAACTTCAAGTGAATCCGAAAAGTATTTCAGGTTCGGGGATGGGAGTAATGGAAAGTCATATGGAGCTTTAATTGATTGGATTGCATTAGATACGACCGGCGCTTATGCACCGGGAGAAGGAGATCCGATTCCCGTAAAGGACAGGGACATTGTTTTTGTAAGCCGACCGGACAAACATGATGACATTAACAATGTACATCCAGACAGCTCACACATTGATGAACTGATAGCTGCAGGCTACGAAGTAACAACGTTTTATAACACAGCACTGGAAACTGCCTCTCAAGCTACTATGGATACTCTGCATGATGCCGATCTGGTCATCTTAGGACGTTCATGCGCCAGTGGTATTTTCGGAGGTACCCACAGATTTGCCTGGAATTCTGTGACGGCACCGATATTAGCTCTGTCCCCGTATTTTGTAAGAAGCAACAGGATGAATTGGTTCAACACAACTTCCTGTGTGCATCATGATTCCGCAGGTTTTGTCATGAATGCTGTTATCGAAGTGATTGCCGATCCTGTATTTACGGGTTTAACCTTAACCGATGGCAAGTTACCCTGGGCTGTTGGTCCGTATGATGTGGTAAGCATAAAAGATGCCGGAAACGGAGAGTTACTTGCCAGCTCTGTGGTAGATTCGACTGTCCAGTTTGTCCGCTTTGATCCCTGGATTCAATTTTATGATGGCTCGTTAGACAGAGCCGCAGGGTACCGTACATTAATTGGCAACGGTAATGACAACACGGCAGATCCTACAACGGGTGATAAAATATATAATTATAATAACTTCACAACAGAATCCAAACAGGTCTATTTAAATGAAGTAGCGCGTATGGTTGATTTACCAAAAGATATACCAGAGCCGCCAAAGATAGGGGACATTGTTTTTGTATCCCGACCCGACAAACATGATGACATTAACAATGTACATCCAGACAGCTCACACATCGATGATCTGATATCTGCGGGCTACAATGTAACAACTCTCTATAACACAGCACTGGAAACCGCCTCTCAAGCCACGATGGATACTCTGCATGATGCCGATCTGGTTATCCTGGGACGTTCAGCAGCAAGCGGTATTTTTGGAGGAGACCACAAGCCTGCCTGGAATTCTGTGACGGCGCCGATATTGGCTCTATCCCCGTATTTTGTGAGAAGCAACAGGATGAACTGGTTCAACACAACTTCCTGTGTGCATCATGATTCCGCAGGTTTTGTCATGAAAACAATCGTCGAAGAGCCGTCCGACTATGTGTTTGGAGGATTGACTCTGACTGGTGACACGTTATCCTGGGCTGTTGGTCCGTATGATGTGGTAAGCATAAAAGATGTCGGAAACGGCGAGTTGCTTGCCAGATCAGTGGTAGATTCGACTGTCCAGTTTGTCCGCTTCGATCCCTGGAATGAGTTTTATCCAGGTGCAAATGACAGACCGGCAGGATACCGTACCTTAATTGGCAACGGCAATGACAACACAGCAAATCCTGCAACGGGTGATAAGATATATAATTACAATAACTTCACAACAGAATCCAAACAGGTCTATTTCAAAGAGATAGAACGGCTAATTAGTTTACCAAGAGTACTGGAGCAGCCAAGGAAAATTGTTTTTGTCAGCCGACCCGACAAACATGATGACATCAACAATGTACATCCAGACAGCTCACACATTGATGAATTAATAGCTGCAGGCTACGTTGTAACAACGTTCTATAACACAGCGCTGGAAACCGCCTCTAAAGCCACGATGGATACTCTGCATGATGCCGATCTGGTCATCCTGGGACGTTCATGCGCCAGTGGTATTTTCGGAGGTACCAACAAGTATGCCTGGAATTCTGTGGGAGCGCCGATATTAGCTCTATCCCCGTATTTTGTAAGAAGCAACAGGATGAATTGGTTCAACACAACTTCTTGTGCGCATCTTGATGAAGCAGGTGCTGTAATGACTGCATCCATTAAAGAGCCAGACGATCCTGTATTTGACGGTTTGACTCTGATCGGTGGTAATTTACCCTGGGCTTGGGGCCCGTATGATGTGTTAGTCATAAAAGATGCCGGAAACGGTGAGTTACTTGCCAGCTCAGTGGTAGATTCGACTGTCCAGTTTGTCCGCTTTGATCCCTGGGTTCAATTTTACAGGGGCGCGGGAGATAAACCGGCAGGACATCGTACAATGATTGGCAATGGCAATGATAACACGGCAGATCCTACAACGGGTGATAAGATATATAATTATAATAACTTCACAACAGAATCCAAACAGGTCTATTTAAATGAAGTAGCCCGGATGTCTAGATTGTCAAAAGATGTACCGAAGCCACCAGTAGAAGGGAACATTGTTTTTGTCAGCCGACCGGACAAACATGATGACATTAACAATGTACATCCAGATAGCTCACACATTGATGAATTAATAGCTGCAGGCTACACTGTAACAACATTCTATAACGATACTCTGGGAAATGCACCTGAAGCCTGTATGGATATGCTGAATAATGCCGATCTGGTTATCCTGGGACGTTCAGCAGCAAGCGGTATTTTTGGAGGAGACCACAAGGAAGCCTGGAATTCTGTGAAGAAACCGATATTAGCCCTGTCCCCGTATTTTGTAAGAAACAACAGGATGAATTGGTTCAACACAGACAAGTGTGTGCATCATGATAGCGCAGGTTTTGTCATGAATGTAACCGTCGAAGAGCCGTCCGACTATGTGTTTGGTGGATTGACTCTGGCTGGTGACACATTATCCTGGGCTGTTGGCCCGTATGACTTGTTAGACATAAAAGATGCCGGAAATGGCACTTTACTTGCCAGCTCAGCGGTAGATTCAACTGTCCAGTTTGTGCGCTTTAAACCCTGGGTTGAATTTTATGAGGGCGCGATAGACATGCCGGCAGGATATCGTACATTAATTGGCAACGGCAATGATAACACGGCAGATCCTACAACGGGTGACAAGATATATAATTACAATAACTTCACAGATGAATCCAAACAGGTCTATTTAAAGGAAGTGGAGCGGATGATAACGTTAGGGCCCGGTGGTGATCCGCCTGTCGCCATCGCAAATGAAAGAGATGGCATCCCAACAGCTTATAAACTGAATCAAAACTACCCCAACCCGTTTAATCCTACTACCAATATACAATTCCATTTGCCAAAATCTGGAAATGTTACGATTACCATATACAATATACTTGGGCAGATAGTTACAACCCTGGTAAACAGAAGAATGGAAGCCGGAGTACACACAATTGCTTTCGATGCTAGAAATTATGCTTCCGGAGTCTATTTTTATAGAATCCATTCGGGTGATTTCACAAAAGCGAAAAAAATGATGCTGTTAAAGTGATCTGATCTTTTTTAGGTGGAGTGCATTTCTATGCACTCTACCTAAAAAGCGTTAAAAATAATCCGGGAAGGAGGTGTTGGAGGAAAAAACAGTGATTGCTGGATTTTACACAAATAACAAATAAAGGAGGAGTATAAAATGACAAATAGAAGATGGATGATTTTAGTGCTTGCATTGTTGATTGTTCCAGGTCTGGCTTTTTCAGGGTTAAAATGTGTGTATGTTTCATTTGTAACTACGTCTGGTTACCCCCCAGATATATGTATACCGGTGTATGAAAAAATGGAAGAATGGGGATATGAGTTGACCTATATTAACGTTGACGCATTAGCGGCTTACACACAGGAAGATTATGAAAAATACGATTTCATATTTATTGATGAATGGGTGGATTCAGCAACTCTGGAACCGATCGACTTGCTGGAAGGTCATCCTATTCCACTTGTCACTACAGAGAACTATGCAGCCAGGATGAATATCTTAGGGTACCGAGGAAGTTGTTTGGCGAATAATATTCCTGCCGAGCAAGTTGAGATCGTCGCTGATGGTCATCCTCTGGCCGCTGGATTTAATAAGGGCGATAAAGTGGATATCAATTTCGGTGGTGGCGTTAACGAAGACTTAATTACCAATGAACCGATAATCGACAGCGTCATCCCCATTGCTGTATCTACAACAGATTCTAAAGGAATTATTATTTATGGTATTGAAGCAGAGGGAAAAACGTTTAATGGTGTAGACATTAAAAACAGAGCAGCTGTTCTTGGATATCATGCCAATGGTTATGCGGGAATTGACGAAAATGGATTTTTAATGCTTAAAGCCGGTATTGATTGGGTAACTGAGGGGATCACAGGTGTAGAAGAAGATCCTGTCACTTCTCCAGAGACTTATGCACTGGCACAGAACTTCCCAAATCCATTTAACCCGGAAACAACAATCGAATTCCAGCTGGAAAAACCCGGGCATACGACTATTAGTGTGTATAATGCTCTGGGACAGTTGGTCACCAAGTTGGTTGATGAGAAGATGAATAGTGGGATACACCATGTTACGTTCTTTGCAGATAACAATCCTGCCGGTATATATTTTTACAAAATTCAATCGGGTGACTTTTCCAAAGTACGCAAGATGTTACTGTTGAAGTAGCAAATGTAACAGAGGGATAGAACGGGCAAGTTTCTACCTTTCTATCCCTGTTTTATTTTGTTTATAAATAGGAGAAGACCCATGATCAAAAAAAAACTGATCGGATTTATAATCGTCTTTTCTATCCTGGGAATCGGATTATCTTATGCAGAGTGGAGTATCTATGATTGCAGCGTAATGCCGAGAGAAGCGGATACTTCCTGGCATGAGAGTAGTGCTACTAATGCGGATGATGTCACAGAAATATTAAGTGTAATAGATGATCCTGAGATTCCTGGAAACAAACTACTTAAAGTTGATGCAAATCAGGCTAATTTTAAAGAAATGTGGCGAATGAAATGGAACGCAGATCCTGTTGTCGGAGCAACCCTGGTTTTCCGCGTTGTAGCACTTGATCCAGCAGCCTATAATAGAGATTTTGATGTGTACGTTAAAAACGGTCTGGCAGAAGACCGATTAATCGCAGAAGGCGGTGATTCGTTCAAGCTGGATAAATCCAAGCAGTATGGGAGTATCAATGCGATGGAATGGCATATTTTACGAATAACAATAATAGCTGATCTTGTCGAAGTGTATATTGATGAAGAAACGCTATCATATCTTGTAGGTACAGGAACATCGACGACTGAGAATTATTTCAGATTCGGGGACGGTAGTGAAGGGAGTACGCTAGGCGGCCTATATGACTGGATCATCTGGGATGTGAGTGGCGCTTATCCACCCGGTCAAGGAACGCCGATACCTCAGGTTCTGCTGGATACAGGAACTTTTCCATTGATTGTGATGTATGCTTCAACTCCACCGGACGGCTTTAAATTATCTCAGAATTATCCAAATCCTTTCAACCCATCTACGAAGATCACATTCTCTCTGAAAACGAAGGGACACACAACTCTTACTGTATATAATGCTATGGGGCAATTAGTTGCCACACTGATTGATGAAACTATAGGTACAGGCACCTACTATGTGACATTTGACGCAAGAGATCTGCCATCGGGCGTTTACTTCTATCAGATCAAATCGGGTGAATTTACTCAAGTGAAGAAAATGATTTTGACGAAGTAAGGTTAATTGAATATTACACACTTGTAAGACAACTGGAGGATAGCTTACCGATTTTTTTAAATACAGGAAGAAGAAAACCTGAGTATTAAATATTTTTAGTTAGTCATGGTCTTTTGGCTTGCAGTTATAATTACCGTCCCACCATGCAAAAATTATCGAATCAAATGAATAGCTCTAAAGCATGCTCTGTCAAAATAAGCGTATCAAGCCAAGAGCACTCATAATATTTGAAAGGAGGTGGTTGAAAAAAATTGTTTTAGTATCAGTATTTTTAATTAATGAATAAGGAGGTCTAGTAATGTCAAAAAACAAAAGTATTAAATGCATGATTATATTCATTGTCCTGTTGCTGATTGTATTCCAAAGCAACATTGTAGCACAGGATAAGAAAAAATGTCTGTTTATATCTGATGATCCGTGGCCAGGAAGCACTGAGGATCAGGATTTAATCGCCTATTTAGAACAGACATATACTGTTGAGATATTTGATGACGATACGGAGATAGGCGATGGAGTCGTTTCGATTGATGATATTAAAACTTACGATTTTGGATTTATCAGTGAAATGGTCGATTCAAAAGTGCTTATTCCTCTGAAAGGCTGTCCTATTCCTCTATTTTATCTAGAAGTGTATGGGAGGACTTATACAACAGGATGGTGCCCTCATCCCGGAGAATTTTGGGGTGGAGAAGGTAGCGGTACAATCAAGATTGTTGATGATACGGGTCATCCTCTGGCCGCTGGTTATGCAAAAGATGCAGAAATTGAGATTGTCGAAGGTAGTGACGAACCAGATGCTTGGTTAACATATTGTGATCCGGGAGTAGATTTTATTCAAATTGCAGTTTTGGCTTCTAATCCGACCCATAATAATATATTTGGTATAGAAGCCGGGACAGCACTTTTTCCCAATGCCTCTAATCAGGTAGATCCCAACCTAGTGTCCGAAAATCGCTGCGTTGGTTTCGGAATTCATTCTGCTGCATATTCAACCATGACAGCCGATTCCTGGAAATTTATTGATGCAGGAATTTCGTGGCTATTAGGCGAAGATGTTGCAGTGGATGAGATCGATGCTGAAAAACCAGAATTTTTTAAATTGGGGCAAAATTATCCGAATCCATTCAACCCATCTACGAAGATTACATTCTCTCTTAAAACGAAGGGACATACTACCTTAACTGTATACAATGCCATGGGACAGTTAATTACCACTCTGGCCGATCAAGATATGAATGTCGGAACCTATCATGTGACATTTGACGCAAGAGAGCTGCCATCGGGCATTTACTTCTATCAGATCAAATCGGGTGAATTTACTCAAGTAAAGAAAATGATGTTAATGAAGTGAGTTCCAAGCTAATCGGAAATTACACCTTTGTAATGCACGACGTAATGAATCATGAAGAGACTAATTTCAAAAAAAGATCATCACGGCGGTTTGGTATTTTGAGCTACCATGATTAATTGTTTTTTATCATATTGTAAACTATCAAAAGGAACTAAGAGTACGCGACCATGGTCCGTTCGGATGGTCGAGTCTATGCAGGAGTATTTGTAAATAATAGGAGGAAGTAAAAATGTTAAAAAACAGGAGTGTGAAATGCCTGTTTATATTAATTGTCCTATCACTGATTATATTTCAAAGCAACATTGCAGCACAGGATAAGAAATGTCTGTTTATATCTGATTATGGGTGGCCAGGTGCAACCCTGGATCTGGATTTAATCGCTTATTTAGAAAAAACATATACTGTTGAGATAATTACGGACAAAGACTTAGATGCTGGGAAGGTTACGATTGAGGAAGTTAAAACTTACGATTTTGGATTTATTAGTGAAACTTGTGATTCAAAAATACTTGATCCTCTGAAAGGCGCTCCTATTCCTCTATTCTATACAGAACCGGGTGCAGGGAAAACTTATGTAACAGGATGGTGCCCTTATCCCGGAACATTTTGGGGTGGAGTCGAAAACGGTACAATCAAGATTGTTGATGAAACGGGTCATCCTCTTTCGGCTGGTTATGCAAAAGATGAAGAAATTGAAATTGTCACCGGTAGTAACGAAGGCAGTTGGTTGGGATATTGTAATCCGGGAGTAGAAATAATTCCGATCGCAGTTTTGGCTTCTGATCCGACCAAGTATAATTTATTTGGTGTAGAAGCCGGGACAGCACTTTATCCTAATGCCACTGATGTGATAGATCCCTCCCTCGTGTCCGAGAGTCGCTGTGTTGCTTTCGGAATAAGTTCTCAGGCATTTGGGAATATGACAGACGATGCCTGGAAATTTATTGATGCAGGAATTTCGTGGCTATTAGGCGAAGATGTTGCAGTGGATGAGATCGATGCTGCAACCCCTGAGAACTTTAATCTGGCTCAAAACTTTCCAAATCCATTCAACCCATCTACAGATATTACATTTTCTCTGAAAACGAAGGGACACACAACTCTTACTGTATACAATGCCATGGGACAGTTAATTACCACTCTGGCCGATCAAGATATGAATGTCGGAACCTATCATGTGACCTTTGATGCAAAGGATTTAACCTCAGGTATTTATTTGTATCAAATCAGATCAGGTGAATTCACTCAGGTGAAGAAAATGATGTTGATGAAGTAAATTTTAATTAGTTAATATTTGATTTTTTACAGACTTGGAGGGCGATAGAAGAGGATAAAAGCCCTCCCTTTCCTTAATAACATTCATGATTTGCCATCATAACCAAGCATGAAAGAAAAAGGTTGAGGTTGAGGCTGAGGCTAAGGTTTTAAAGCAGCCCACGAAACACACGCCTGTCCCGATGAATATCGTGGTAAACATGCGAAAAAAATAAATAAAAAGAATTTTAGTGGGTTTAGTTAGCTATAAAAAAGGCTAAGGTTTTGGAAATATTTAGAATATAATTAGTGTAATTCGTGTAATTAGTGGTTACTTTCATATAAAATAAATGCAGGAGGTAATGAATCATGAAGGCGCTCATTTCAAAAAAGTATTATCAGTACGGTTCTGTATTTGGAGTTGCCATATTAATTGCATTTTTATCATGCAAACCATCGAAAAGAATTAAGAGCTCTCAACCGTGGTCTGTTCGGATGACCGAATCAATTATGAAACGCAACCCCGAACCCTGGATGATAGATTTTCGGAAGACACCGAAATGGGAATATACACAGGGACTTGTTTTAAAAGCGATCATGCAGGTTTGGCTTTCAACCGGAGAAGATAAATATTTTCAATATGTAAAAACATACTACGATCAATTTGTAGATAAAGATGGAAATATCATGTTGTATAAACTGGAAGACTACAACATTGATCGCATCAATCCGGGTAAACCGCTCTTCCAGCTTTATCAGGAAACAGGTCAGGAGAAGTTCAAAAAAGCTGTTTTTCTTTTAAGAAAACAGATGAAAATGCATCCGCGGACTAATGAAGGCGGCTTCTGGCACAAGAAGATATATCCGTATCAAATGTGGCTGGATGGACTTTATATGGGGTCACCGTTTTTAGCGGAATTTGCTAAGACTTTTAATGAACCGGAAATATTTGACGATGTCGCTAATCAGTTTATCTGGATGGAAAAACACGCCCGTGATGAGAAAACGGGTCTCTTATATCACGGCTGGGATGAAAGCCGTCAACAGCGATGGGCTGATTCAAAAACCGGACTATCACAACATTTCTGGGGCAGAGGCATGGGCTGGTATTCCATGGCGCTTGTGGATGTATTGGACTTCATACCTGAAGATCATCCGCAGCGACAGGATATTATTGCAATCCTGAACAGATTGTCCACCGCTTTATCTAAATTTCAAGATGTAGAGACCGGAGTCTGGTATCAGGTAGTCGATCAAGCCGGAAGGGAAGGCAATTATCTGGAGTCCTCCGCTTCGAGTATGTATGTGTACACATTGTTTAAAGCTGTAAAGAAAGGATACATAGATTCGAAATTTATCGAGGTTGCCAAGAAAGGATATGATGGCATCCTCAACCAGTTTATTGAAGTAGATGAGAACGGATTAATAAATATTCACAAAGCGTGTGCCGTTGCTGGTTTGGGAGGCAAACCATATCGAGACGGATCATATGAATATTATATTAGCACAGAAATCAGAAGCAATGATCCCAAAGCAGTGGGCCCGTTTATCCTGGCTAGCCTTGAATTTGAGGCGCCAGTAAATTGAAGTGAACGAATAATAGTGATAAATGAAAGGCATTAATGACATGAAAAAAGAATCCTCCATTACTGTTAAATATCAACGCATTCTTTTTCCAATACTGATTTTTGGGATATTTTCATCGTGCAGTACATCTTCAGTCAAAGAATCGGGTTGGGAACAGGTTCCCGAAATTCTCAAACAAATTGTTCCACCGACTTTTCCGACAAAGGACTTTAATATTTCGGAATACGGCGCGGTTGGCGACGGCAAAACTGATTGCACGGATGCCTTTAAAAAGGCTATTGACGTCTGTCACTCTGAAGGTGGCGGTCGCGTTGTTGTTCCTGAAGGCATTTATCTAACAGGCGCCATCCACCTGAAAAGTAATGTGAATTTACATGTCAAGAAAGATGCCACCATCCTGTTCAGTCAAGATTACAAAAAATATCTTCCTGTTGTGTACACACGATTTGAAGGCGTTGAATGTATGAATTATTCACCATTTATTTATGCATACGAACAGGAAAATCTGGCAATCACAGGAACTGGAACACTGGATGGACAGGCGGACAATACCATCTGGTGGCCATGGAAAGGAAGGTCAGCGTACGGATGGGAAAAGGACCAGACGGATCAGAGGCTGGATAGAGATGAACTTTTCCAAATGGCGGAAGAAGGTGTTCCAGTCAATGAAAGAATTTTTGGTGAAGGACATTATTTACGACCCAATTTTATTCAACCATATAAATGTAAAAACATATTGATTGAGGACGTTACAATCAGACGGTCCCCTATGTGGGAAATTCATCCGGTGCTTTGTGAAAATGTAACCGTTCAAAAAGTTCGAGTAATCAGCCATGGCCCCAATAATGACGGCTGTAATCCGGAAAGTTGTCAAAATGTATTAATAAAGGAATGCTATTTTGATACGGGCGATGACTGTATTGCTATCAAATCCGGGAGAAATGCGGATGGCAGGCGTGTGAACGTCCCCAGTGAAAATATCATTATTCAAAACTGTACTATGAAAGATGGGCACGGCGGTGTAGTGATAGGGAGTGAAATATCCGGAAGCTGCCGCAATGTGTTTGCGGAAAACTGTACTATGGATAGTCCAAATCTGGATAGGGCTTTACGAATAAAAACAAATTCGTTACGCGGCGGTATTGTTGAAAATATATATATGCGAAATATTACCGTCGGAGAGGTGAGTGATGCTATCATTAGAGTTTATTTTCATTATGAAAAAGGTGATGTCGGGAAACATACACCCATTGTCCGGAATATTTATGTGAGTAATGTAACCAGTCAAAAGAGTAAGTATGCGTTGATGTTGGATGGCTATGAAAGGTCGCTGATTTCAAACGTAAATATTGAGCAGTGTCAATTTGATGGCGTTGAAAAAGGCAACATATTAAATCATGTCTCTAACTTGAAAATGAAGAATGTCTATATCAATGGACAGCTACAATAGCGGTTAGAGTCATAACAAAGAAATCGAGAACAATGATGAAAAACAGAATTTATCCACGTCTCCGGCAAAACATAAAACTTCAAAGAATGCTCTTAGTTTGCCTGTTTATATGTGCCGCTTCTTTTGCTCGCGCCCAGCAGCTGGCTTTTCCAACTGCGGAAGGGAGCGGAAGGTTTGCCACTGGAGGACGCGGCGGTGATGTGTATGAAGTGACTAATCTCAGCAACAGCGGTCCCGGTTCCATTGTTGATGCAGTAAGTTCTGGAAACCGTACGATTGTATTCCGCGTTTCGGGCACAATTGAAATGGGAGATATTATCTTCAGTCCCAAATCCAATACAACCATCGCGGGACAGACTACGCCGGGTGACGGTATTTGCATAAAAGGGCGTATTTACATCGGTGCAGTTTCAAATGTTGTGATCAGATATATCAGGATAAGGGTTGATGCAGGAGCAGCAAATTCCTCTGGCGATGCAATTGATATTGACAAAGGCACAAATATTATCATCGACCACGTCAGTGCTTCGTACGCACGTGATGAGGGAATATCATGTCAAGAAGAATCAAATAAGGTGACGGTGCAGTGGTGTATTATCAGTGAAGGGCTGACATATGAAAACCACAGCTATGGCTCTCTTGTTCGGGGTGATTACGGAGATGAAAAAACATATCACCACAATATCTATGCACATAATAGGGGCAGAAATCCCCGTCCGGGAAATTATACGGGAACCAGTACAGATCCGGAAGGATTGCATTTTGATTTTCGCAATAACGTCGTTTATAACTGGGCAGGGAGTAGCGCTGGCTATAATGCAGATAAAAACGCGGTGAGTCGTTACAATTTTATTGGAAATGTTTATATCCGCGGTGCGGAGTCATCGGGAAACATAGTATTCAAGGAAAGTAGTGTTGATGCCTTTGGTTACTTTGAGGATAATTTGATGGAGGGAGTCGTTCCTGCCGATCCCTGGAGCCTTGTTACCCTTCAGAATTTTAGTTCAACGCAAATGGATGCCTACAAATCGCGTTCATATCTGGTTCCGATGGAACCTGTCACAACCACATCGCCGGATCAGGCGAAAATTGATGTTCTCGCATCTGCCGGAGCCAGTTTCCCTAAACGTGATACTATTGATTATCGTATCGTTTATGATGTTTTGAATGGAACAGGTCGTTCGATAGCAACAACGGAAGATCAGCCAGAAGGTGCATGGCCAGTGCTCAACTTTCTCCCCGCTCCAGCTGACGATGATCACGACGGCATGCCGAATGATTGGGAACTTGCACATAATCTGAATCCGAACGATCCAGCAGACCGCAACAGCATCGGTCAGGACGATTATACACAGCTAGAAGTGTACCTCAATAGTCTGACGGGAGAATCAGTAACAGATGTTGATGATGTTGTTGCATCCTACCCGAAAGAATTTGTTCTACACCAAAATTATCCAAACCCATTCAACCCAAAGACAACGATTACTTTCACGGTGTCCGATCGAAACCGGGTTACACTAACTGTTTTCAACCTACAGGGACAAGAAGTAACCAGACTGCTTGATGAAATAAAATCAGCGGGCGACTATTCACTGGAATTTGATGCATCTTCGTTCGGTAGCGGGATCTATTTCTGTCAGATCAATTCGGGTGGCAGGATCAAGACAAAAAAGATGATGCTGCTGAAGTAAAAAACAGAATACTATGAAAAAAAGAGCAAGTGTCTTTTTATAAAATATTATCAGAAATTGCCAGAAAGTTTTATGGAATCACAAAGAGTTAAAAATGGCAAAACGTAATATTTTAGTTTCTGTATTAACGATGAGGTTTAACGATGAAAAATAAATTCATGCCGCTTATTGTCTTTTTAATTATTATTAACTTTACATTGCCAGGTTTATGTTCACCTCGATTTTCACCATGGATAAAATTAGGAGTCAATTTGAATAAATATAAATTTATTGAAAAATATTTTGCAGACTTCTATGATTTCCCTAAGTATTCATATCCATCTGGCCTGGTCATAGGTATATCAAATGAAATCAAACTAAGCAGAGCATTGTATATTGCTAATGAAATATATTTTAAAAACACAAAATCAATTATATCAATATATACAACTTCACAAGAGATTGTTGAATATACATTCAAAGGTAACTATTTGAGATTTTCAGCCTTATTAGGTATAAAAATTTTCAAAATTTCAGACTTTTTGATTGGACTTGACTTTGGTAAATTGATAAGAGCAGATATGAATGTCACACAAAAAATAAATTATGACTCATATTCTGAAAATATCACTGATAACTTACCAGCCTTTGATACTTCTATATGTCTCGGAATTGCAAAGAAATTTGATCTGGAAAGATTAAGGCTTATTATCGAGATAAAATATTTGATGAGTCTTGCAAAATATAAATATTGGTCAAAAAATGGATATTGGGAGATTGGTGAATGGCGAAATCATGGACCTCATTGTGTTGTTGGATTACAACTTTAATATTTTAATTCAAAATAGAAAGGTTATAAATATAACTATTTAAATAGATTTGCGACAACACATTTTGCTGAGAATGGCTGATCAGCTAAGAATAACTGAGGTAGGGAAAATAGTTGAGTAATTTGCTGTTGAAACAGGTCAAAATACAAAACTTGACATAATCTTATTTCCAATTAAATTATATAAAAGAAATTTTATTATGGTAAGTATAGACTTTATAACTCATACCAGAAAATGTCAATTTTGTCTGTACAGATTTTCGGATATTTTCTCTTGTCGTTTATCCCCACCCGATGCATCTACACATTTCTTTTTCTTGAACGGGTCTCTTTCGGGAAATCGGCAAAATTTACAATTGAAAGGTTATAATTGAACTCTCTTTGAAATTTTTTTACTGGAAGATTGTCAGAAATGTTTGGAAAGTTTTATGGAATCCCGGAGAATAAAAAATAGTAAAATGGAATCTTTTAGTTTCTGTATTAACGATGAGGTTTAACAATGAAAAATAAATTCATGCCACTTATTGTTTTTTTAATTATTATAAACTTTACATTGCCAGTTTTATGTTCACCTCGATTTTCACCATGGATAAAATTAGGAGTCAATTTTAATAAATATAAATTTATTGAAAAATATTTTCTAGACTCCCCTAAGTATTCATATCCACCTGGCCTGATCATAGGTATATCAAATGAAATTAGGCTAAGCAGGGCATTGTATATTGCTAACGATATATATTTTAAAAACACAAAATCAATAATATCCAAAAAAATATTTTCAATAGATATTGTTAAATTTACATTTAAAGCTAACTATTTGAGATTTTCAGCCCTATTAGGGATAAAAATATTCAAAATTTCAGACTTATTGATTGGACTCGACTTTGGTAAATTGATAAGAGCGGATGTAAATTTCAAATTTCAAACAAATCATTTCTTATATTCTGAAAATATTACTGATAATTCACCAGCCATTGATACTTCTATATGTTTCGGAATTGCGAAGAAATTTGATCTGGAAAGATTAAGACTTATTCTCGAGATAAAATATTTGATCAGTCTTGCAAAATATAGATATTTGGAGATTGGTGAATGGCAAAATCATGGACCTCATTGTGTCGTTGGATTGCAATTTTAGTAAAAGTTCACCACGGAAAGACACAGAATATCACAGAGAAAAACAAAGAATGAGCACGGTTAAGAGTAGGGCTATTGTTTAATTTTGGTGCAGAGGAATTCGAGATGATAAGAAGAATATATTAATAATTCAGTGTGATTCCGTGAAAATCAGTGGTGAACTATTACCAATTTTAATATTTTAATTCAAAATAGAAAGGAGATAAAAAATGTGATATAATAAATAATAATTCTACCATTTGCTTATTTGCTTTACAAAAATTTAAAAAGGAGGTTAATGATGTGTAAATTGTTCAAGTTATTTGCAATGTTTATTTTATTGATTGGACTTTCAGCAAGTTTACAAGCACAAGAACATTATTATTATTCAAGCGGTAAAAAGATTTATTTTTCTTCTGTACCAGACCATTATGTGATTAATTTTAAAAAGGGAATACCTTCAGATCAAAAAAAGGAATTCTTTTCAAATAAAAAGATATTCGTTGATGAGAATCTATTGAAGCCTGAAAATGAAAATATAATTGTTGAAATTACAGATCGCAGTAGAAAGGAAATTAAAGGGTTTTCTGTTTCTCCAATCGTTAAATTAGTGACAAATCTTTATCGCGTCCAAGATGGTGATGAAAAATTCACAATAACAGATTACATTGTTGTAAAATTCAAATCAAATGTGTCTAATTCACAAATAAATCAATTTATTTCCGATTACCAACTAAGTAAAATTGAAAAAGAGTGGCTTGGAGAAAGAGTATATCTTTTTAGTGTGAATTCATCTGATGAAAATTCAACCATAAAAATAGCCAATCAAATTTATGAAAGTGAATTGGTTGAATTTTCTCATCCTGATTTCTTCTGTTTTGATGTGGCTAAAACAAATGATGAATACTATTCATCGCAATGGAATCTTTCCAAAATATCAATTTCAGATGCATGGAATATAACAACGGGAAATCCTTCAATAATAATAGCAATAATAGATAATGGTGTAGAGTCAAGCCATGACGATCTTGAATATAATCTTGTCGAAGGTTATAATGTACTGGAACCGTCTGAGCTACCGGAACCAACTGATAATTATGCCAAAAATTACCATGGAACAGCCATAGCTGGTATAGCCTCAGCATCAACGAATAATGATCGCGGGATTGCAGGTGTTGGCTATAATTGTAAAATAATGCCTATTAAATGGTGTCATTATGGTGGTAGCCCAACTAATGCAGCTGCCGCAATTAACTGGGCATGGGAAAATGATGCTGATGTTATAAATTGTTCATTTGGGGTCTCTTCAGATGACGTTGTAACAAATGCTATCAAAATTCAGCTACATCAAGCGGGCGAGGAGGCAAAGGTTGTATTGTTGTTGTAGCTGCTGGAAACTATGGATCTATTACTTACCCGGCCACCCTTCCCAACGTGATAGCAGTCGGTATGACAGATCAAAATGATAATAGAAGGTCTGGTAGTGGCTCAGGGGCTGAATTAGATGTCATGGCCCCAAGTTGGGTTTATGCAACAGATATCATGGGTAGTGCCGGTAAGGTTTCTGGGGATTATATTGAAAATGATTTCAGAGGGACGTCAGCCGCCGCCCCCCATGTTTCCGGCTTAGCGGGTTTAATCCTATCTGTTGATAATTCTTTTACTGAACAACAAGTAAGAGATATCATCCAATATACCGCTGATGACAAAGGTAGTGAAGGTTGGGATCAAGATTATGGTTGGGGGCGAATTAATGCAAAGAATGCCGTTAAAAGTGCTGCCCGCCAATTTACAACATCAGGGCAATTAGCACATAATGAATGTTGGTGGGGAACTGTAACACTTACAAATAATGTCACAGTTCCTTCTGGTATCAGACTCACAGTTTTATCTGACGCAACAATCAAAATTCCCGATAGCAAGAACATCACTGTCAACGGCACACTCAACGCTATAGGTACGTCAAGTAGTCGTATTACCTTTACCCGCTCATCATCAAGTGAAGATTGGAGTGGGATAAGATATCAATCAGGTAGCGGCGGTCAACTTAAATACTGTAATATTGAAAGAACTTATAATACGGGCGTAAATTGCTATTATTCAAGTCCATCTATTATTAATTGTAAATTTAAATACAATTTTCATGGTATAGCAGGTTACTACAATCAAGGTAATAAACATATGATTGTTGATAACGAATTTTTCGAGGAGGATTACGCTGGTATATATCTTTACCAACATAAGGCGTACATTGATGGTAATAAGATAGATGGTAATGGTGAATCCAATGTTGGAATTATAGTCCGTAATATTTATCAACCGGAATATGTAGCCATTTGGGAAAATGATATTATGAATTGTGATAAGGGAATATACCTTGATGATGGCAGTGCCGAGATTCAAAAGAACGATATTTATGATAACTCGTATGGTATATATGCTACTGATGAATCATATCCATATTTACTTGAGTGGGATGAAGATGGCGAGAATGTAATTGCCGATAATAATTATGGGCTTTATATCGACAGCGATTCTGAAGCGAATTTACATTATGGATGGAATACCATTTGTGATAATACATATAAAGACGTGGCTTGTTATAATCAGTATACAACAATTTGGGCCGAAGAAAATTATTGGGGCAGCGATGATCCCAGCTCAAGTCAGTTTTATGGCAATGTCTATTATTATTATTGGTTAGACGAAGATGAAACAGGTCGTTATCCTTACGGATTTAGAAAACCAGTATCCAATACTGATCCTCAATTATTAATTGATTCTTCAATCTCAAATGAAAATAGTCCGAACCTGGTAAAAAGATATAATGAAGCTCTTAGATTAGAACATGATAAGAATTATGAAGAAGCAGCATTGATTTATACTGAAATAATTGACCAGTATCCGGATAATTCATTAGCTGTTTCATCAATACGCCATCTTATGCTATGTTATAAAAAATTACAAAAGAGTAATTTTATTTTCCCCGAATTGCAAAAGATATCTCAAAAGCATAATAACAAAAAGGTAAGTGGAAAGGCTTTGAAGTATAGTATTCCCTTTTATATTGAATCCGGACAGTATAATGAAGCCATATCTATCTGTAAAAATATTAGCAATAAGTTCTCCAGAGAAAAACTTGGTAGAGACGCTCTTTATGAGGAATGGGTAATCTATTTTCAATTATTGAGGGATGAGGAAGCTGCTCGTTCTGTCTCCGCAGATTATGAGAAGAGTTATGGGGTAGATGATGATTTAATTTTCATGAAACTTGCATTGGGAGACATTTCAACGGAAACAGCGAAAGAAATGCGAAAACAGCTGCAAAAGAAAAACGAAGAATCGCCTCCGGTAGTGTCAGAAGAGCAACAAATACCGGAATCTTATGAATTGCTCGGTAATTATCCGAATCCGTTTAATCCCACTACTACCGTACCCTTTGATTTACCTGAAGCAAGTATTGTAAAGATAACGATATATGATCTTACCGGCAGGCGGGTGGCATTGCTTGCAGATGGATCGTATCATGCCGGCTCACATACACTTACTTTTGACGGAAGCAGGTTGCCCACCGGAGTATATTTCATCCGTGCAAAATTAACACCGGTAGAGAATCAGAAAAATGCACATCGTTTTACAAGGAAGATGATGCTTATAAAATAATTGTCAGAAAAGTGAGCCATATTACCAGAAAAACAGGAATGGGCGATTATGAAATTTAAAACTGTACTCTTGTTTATAAGTGTTTTGGGATTTTTTTCAACGGTTTTTTCACAGGTATGGATTCCCGATTTAGGTGACGGGAAATATATAAATCCCATCATTTATGCTGATTATTCCGATCCGGATGTTGTTAAGGTCGGCGATAATTTTTATATGACCGCTTCCAGTTTTAACTGCTTTCCGGCATTACCCATTTTGCATTCTAAAGATTTGATCAACTGGAAAATTATTAACCATGCCATTCAAAAATTTCCCGATCCTGATTTTGACAAGCCACAGCACGGAAACGGAGTCTGGGCACCTTCCATACTGTTCCACAATGGATATTTTTACATCTATTATGGAGATCCCGACAGGGGAATCTTTATGGTAAAAACCAAAGATCCTTATGGCGAGTGGGATCCTCCTGTCCTGGTTAAAAAGGCTTATGGAAACATCGATCCCTGCCCGCTCTGGGATGACGATGGCAATGTTTACTTAGTGCATGCTTTTGCTCACAGCCGCGCCGGTGTCAAAAGTCTCCTTCAGGTTAATCAACTTTCTCCGGACGGTTCAAAAACTATAGACAAAGGTACTATTGTATTTGATGGGCACGAGAATCATCCGACGATTGAAGGTACCAAGTTTCAAAAGCGCAACGGATATTACTACATTTTTGCGCCCGCAGGCGGTGTGAAGAGTGGATGGCAAACCGTTCTCCGTTCAAAAAATATATATGGTCCTTACGAGGACAAGATTGTTTTATCTCAGGGGAGCACGGAAATAAATGGACCACATCAAGGCGGTTACATCGAGTTGGAGAATGGCGAAGGCTGGTTTGTCCATTTTCAGGATAAAGGAGCTTATGGACGGATTGTGCATCTTCAACCCGTCGTGTGGAAAAATGACTGGCCCGTTATGGGAAATGATGAAGATAGCGATGGTACCGGAGAGCCAGTGTTGATTTTCAAAAAACCGAATGTCGGGAAATCTTATCCCGTGCAAGTTCCTCAGACGTCGGATGAATTTGATAGTGCAAAAATGGGACTCCAATGGCAGTGGCACGCCAATTATAAAAAGGAGTGGTATTCTCTAACAGAAAGTCAGGGCGCTGTCCGATTATATTCACAAAAGATCCCTGAAAAAAATGCTAATTTTTGGTCTGTTCCAAATTTACTTTTACAGAAGTTCCCAGCCCCTGAATTTGTAGTTACAACAAAAATTGTTTTAGATGCAAAGGTAAACGACGAAAAAGCTGGTTTGATTGTAATGGGGCTTGGCTATGCTTATTTAGCTTTAAATCAAGTAGATGGCAAATATTTATTGCATCAGGCGTTCTGTAAAGACGCAGAATCAGGAGATATTGAAGAAATTGCGGAAGAAGTGGAAGTTGGCAGTAATTCTCTTTACCTGAGAGTCAGCATTAAAGATGGCGCTTTATGCACATTTAGTTACAGCCTCGATGGAATAAGCTATAAATCAGTTGGAAAATATTTTAAGGCCAGACCAGGGAAATGGATCGGAGCCAAAGTTGGGTTATTTGCTGTAACTGCGAATGGTTCAACTGAGAGCGGTTACGCTGATTTTGATTTTTTCCGTGTTGATTGATGATTAAAAAAATTGTAATAGTTCAGCCCACGAAACACACTAAAAAAACGAAATGAGAAAAAAATAAAACAAAAATTGTAATTACTCAGGTTCATAGTTCAAAGTTCATAGTTCAAAGTTTAAGAATGCAGAGTTTATATGAAAGAAGCCACTAAGTACGCGAAGTACACTAAGTTTATTTTTAATATTTCCAAAACCTTAACCTTTTTAACTTTCATCCTTCGTTGTCCCGATAAATCGGGATGGTGGTTTATATGAAAAGCGCAAAGTTATTAACTCTAAATCTTGAACCCTGAACGATGAACCTGACAACCTGTGTAGTTAGCAAAAATTCTTTTTAGTGTTATTTCGTGTTTTTAGTGGGTGAACTATTACAAAAAATTAAATATCAAAATGCAAATATCAAAATGACACATAAAAATGTAAATTTATTTATAGCAATATTATTCTTGATTCAAACGGAAATAATAATTATATTCAAATTTATAGTAGTTTAGCTTACTAAAAACATAAAGTTATGGAGGGGAATGAACATGTTTGCAACAAAACTCAGTGTAAAAAGGTTTTTAAATTGGCGCATTTATATAGCCTTTATGTTAATTATATCGGTTACTATAATTGTTGCTGCTTTTTGTCCGGAAAAAAATAACACGGCTGTTTCGGATGGAAAGGAATGGTCAGTAAAGATGGCGGAGTCTATCATGGCGCGCCGTCCTGCAGGTTATGGCAGATGGGATTATGTAACAGGAACCGTTCTTCGAGGATTTGAGGAAATTTGGCGCATAACAGGAGACAAGAAATATTTCGACTATATTCAGAAGACAGTAGACAGGGTTGTCAATGAGGACGGCACTATTGATCGATATCGTGTCACTGAATATAATATTGATAATGTTCAGGAAGGAAGCATGCTGCTTTTACTCTATAAGGAAACAGGCCGGGAAAAATATAAAAAGGCAGCGGATTTGTTGAGAGAACAATTAGAAGGCCATCCAAGAATATCCGAAGGCGGTTTCTGGCATAAGCAGATTTATCCATGGCAGATGTGGCTGGACGGATTATATATGGGCAGTCCTTTTTATGCTGAATACAGCAAGCTTTTTAATGAGCCTGAAAATTTTGATGATGTAGTCAAACAATTTGTTTTAATTGACAAACATCTTAAAGACGAAAAAACAGGTCTTTATTATCATGCATGGGACGAATCAAGACAAATGTTTTGGGCAGATAAAGAAACAGGATTGTCACAGTGCTTTTGGGGCAGGGGGCTTGGCTGGTATGCTATGGCAATAGTTGATGTCATGGACTATCTGCCTGCAGATCACAAAGGAAGGGAGAGTCTGATCGCTATCATACAAGGTTTAGCTGAAACTATAAAGAAATACCAGGATGACAAGTCAGGCGTGTGGTGGCAGGTATTGGACCAGTCTGATAGAAAGGGGAATTATTTAGAAGGATCCGCTTCAACTATGTTTGTCTATGCTCTGGCTAAAGCAGTCAGAATGAATTATATTGACAAAGAATATTTTAAAACTGTAAAGAAAGGCTTTAAAGGATTATTAACAGATCTTATTTATAAAGATTCCATAGGAAATTTAAATCTTTTAAGAGTGTGCAGCGGCGCAGGATTAGGCGGGAATTATTCGGAAAAGATCAGAGATGGAAGTTATGAATATTATGTATATATCGAACCAATAAGACCAAATGATGGAAAAGCAACAGGACCGTTCATGATGGCAGGTGCCGAAATAGAAAAAATCATGAATGAAAAATAAGAGGTCTCTTAATGAAATCAAATTTTTATAAAATCAATAGTGTGTCCCTAAAGTATTGTTTTTTCGTAATGGCGTTGTTGATTACGCAATTCATTAATTTATATGCGGATGAAACCAATAAAGAGAACAACGAGAGTCGATTATGGTCTGTCAGAATGGCTGAGTCGATAATGAGCCGAAATCCCAATGTTTATTATAATGGGAATTGGGATTATGTCACAGGAACGGTTCTAAAGGCATTCGAGGAACTGTGGCGAAAAACGGGAGATCAACGCTATTTTAACTACATTAAGACGACAGTTGATCGTGTTGTCAAGTCAGATGGAACTATTTCAGGCTACAGATTAAGCGATTATAATATCGATGAAATAAATGAAGGCCGCATGCTTCTGCTTTTGTATAAAGAAACCGGTGATGAAAAATATAAAAAAGCTGCGGAACTTCTCAGAAAACAACTGTCTGGTCATCCAAGAACAAATGAAGGCGGTTTCTGGCATAAGCAGCGCTATCCATGGCAGATGTGGCTGGACGGTTTGTATATGGGCCAACCTTTTTATGCCGAGTATTGCAAGCTTTTTAATGAGCCTGAAAATTTTAATGATGTAGTTAATCAATTTGTTTTCATGGAAATCCATTCCCGTGATACAGAAACAGGCCTGCTTTATCACGGCTGGGATGAAAGCAAACAGCAAACTTGGGCAGATTCGGTTACAGGATGCTCACAAAGTTTCTGGGGTAGAGCGATAGGCTGGTACGCCATGGCGCTGGTGGATGTCCTGGATTATTTACCGTTGGACCATTCGGGAAGAGACAGTGTGATCGCTATTTTACAGAGATTGTCGGATGCGGTCATAAAGGTTCAGGATGATTCGACGGGCGTATGGTGGCAAGTCGTGGATCAGGGGGGACGTGAAGGAAATTATCTCGAGTCTTCGGTTTCCTGTATGCTCACGTATGCCATAGCAAAAGGCATCCGGCTGGGTTATATCGATAAAACTTATAGACCTTTGGTTGAAAAAGCATATCAGGGTATTCTTAATGAATTTATTACTGAAAATACTGACGGTACGATTAATCTCGATCAGACATGCATTACCGCTGGGCTGGGAGGTGAACGAGATGGAACCTATGAGTATTATGTTAACAAAACATACATTCGTAGTAATGACGGTAAGGGACTTGGACCGTTTATCACGGCGAGCCTAGAGATGGAGATGATGCAAACTTCTATTAATAAGAGACAGATTTCAACCGGATTTAAACTCGAGCTGCATAATTATCCCAACCCGTTTAATTCTATAACCAAAATCACCTATTCTTTACCAAATAAGATGAAGGTGATGTTGACTGTCTATAATCTTGTTGGGCAAGAAGTGAAACGATTGGTTGATGAAGAGCAATCCGCTGAACTTTATTCAATAAATTTCGATGCAGCACACTTCAATAGTGGAATTTATTTTTGCAGATTAAATACAGGTTCGGGAATTGTGACAAAGAAGATGATTTGTTTAAAATAAGGATTTATTATCATGCGCATAAATTTAGAAAATTACCCAAAATTTTCAGTACGTAATTGTATGGAATATAAATTATTGATTAGATTTTTAATGTTTTGGCTGACGCTGTTTGCGTTCTTCAAATCGGATTGGGCACTTACACAAACATTTGACTTTATAGATCAATTCGATGTTTCCAGGAATAGCTTAATCATATCCAAAGCGGTTGCAATTACCAGTATTAGTGGCAGTTCTAAGGTAACAATTATCAATGGTGAATATTCGATTAACGGCGGTGATTTTACCTCAGAGCCTGGAACAGTGACAAATCTTGACCAGATAAGAGCCAGCGTCATTTCTTCCTCGAATTATGGGAGCGTTGTAACGGCGCAAGTGAATATTGATGGGAGAAATGCCTCGTTTAGCGTGAGAACAGAAGATGATCCCAATATTGGTTGGGCTTTAGTACCAACAATATTAAGTCGGATTAATCCTCCCGTTTTCCCAGATAGAGATTTTAATATTATTAATTTTGGCGCTGTTGGTAATGGTTTGGTAGATTGTACAAAAGCTTTTAATAAAGCGATTGATTCCTGTCGTAATGCTGGAGGTGGACGAGTTATTGTACCTGATGGAACCTATTTAACCGGCGCTATCCATTTAAAAAGCAATGTTAACTTATATATCTCCAAAAATGCCGTAGTAAAATTCAGTCAGGAACCAGTGGATTATCTTCCCGTAGTCTTTACGAGATTTGAAGGGACAGAGTGCTATAACTATTCTCCACCCATTTACGCCTTTGAACAAAAAAATATTGCCATTACCGGTTCCGGTACTCTGGATGGTCAAGGAGATAATGAACACTGGTGGCCCTGGAAATCAACTGGTAGTGCAGACGTAAGCCAGCTGTGACAACAAGCGGAGAACGGTATCCCGGTGGATGAGCGTATTTATGGCGAAGATCACTATTTAAGACCAAACATGATTCAGCCGTACCGTTGTAAAAACGTCCTCATAGACAGTGTAACGATAAAGAATTCGCCCATGTGGCACATTCATCCGGTACTTTGTGCAAATGTTACGATTCAGAATGTGACTGTGATTGGACATGGACCAAACAATGATGGCTGCAATCCTGAATCGTGCCAGGATGTGCTGGTAAGAAATTGTTATTTCGACACCGGTGATGACTGTATTGCTATCAAGTCCGGCCGAAATGCAGATGGTAGACGAGTGAATGTGCCTACTGAAAATGTCGTTATTCAGAACTGTACGATGAAAGATGGGCACGGCGGCGTTGTTATCGGCAGTGAAATTTCTGGAAGTTGTCGCAACATCTTTGCAGAAGATTGTTATATGAATAGTCCCAATTTAAATCGTGCCTTGCGCATTAAAACGAATTCTATGCGCGGCGGAGTGGTTGAGAATATATATTTACGCAATATTACCGTCGGCGAGGTGAGTGAGGCAGCAATTAAGATCAATTTTTATTATGGAGAATGTGATATCGGTAGCTTTGCACCGATTGTACGTAACATTGAAGTTCGGAATATGACAGTTCAAAAAACTCGCTACGTCTTGTTAATGAGAGGGTACGAGCGTTCTCCTATTTCCAATGTGCGAATCATTGACAGTGAATTTAACAATGTGAACAATGAGAATTCGATCAATGAAGTCCAAAATCTTGTACTTCAAAATGTATCCATTAATGTTGCGGTAATTAACAAGATTATAAATCCAATAAATGATAATCTCGGAACTGTAGAAAAAATCAACGACGAAACAAATGTTCCAGGCTCAATTCGTCTTTTTCAGGTATATCCGAACCCATTTAATCCTGCAACTACAATTCAATTTCAAATAAGCAAACAACGTCATGTATCACTTACCATTTACAATAGCCTTGGTCAAGAAGTTGAAAAGTTAATTGATAGAATACTGCCAGTTGGCTATTATACTACCGGATTCAATGCTGCACATTTGCCAGGCGGACTTTATATGTGCAGTTTGAACACAAGCTCAGAGATTATAACAAATAAGATGATATTAATAAAATAAGGGGTAAACTTATGAGTAGTAAATTAACAAAATCTTGTTTCCTGATTTGTATATTAATTATTGGTTGTAACCGAACGGATAACAATACCGAAGTTATCGAAAATGAGTATCAGGAATCTTTCGAGATATCTGTTACAAACAATTCAACAATTGAGAGAAAGGATGAAGCGGTTTATCTGAATATGTCAGAAGTGAGATTAAAACATCCCGAATTTAACCCTAATGCATTCGTCATTCTCTCAGATGAAAAAGAGTTGGCAAGCCAGGCAAACGATCTCAATGGTGATGGTGAAATCGATCAAATTGTATTTGTAGCAGATTATTCTCCAGAGGTAAAAAAATCGATAACCATCCGATATGCAAAATCTGGTACGAAAAAAAGGGAATATCAAAAAAGAACACAGGCTGAATTGTCCCACAAGGTCGGCGGACAGTTTGTGAACCGTGAATACGAGGGTGGTACATTTCGTAATGTTCAATATCTGTGCGTTCCGCCTGAACATACTGACCATTCTTACTTCATCCGATATGAAGGTCCTGGTTGGGAATCGGATAAAGTCGGAATAAAGCAATTCTAGATAGAATCCCGGCTGGCCGATGGGGAGATCCCAAGGATTTGCAAGGTACGGCTGTTTTTTCAGCTTCCGAAGGGTCTTCCTATTTGCAGGGCTACACCATTGCAGTAGACGGTGGATGGCTGGCCCGTTAATCAATGTTTAAAGGAGTATTAATCATGAAAACAATGTTTAAAGGAGTATTAATCAAGAAAAATTTACTGTTAATACTATTGATTTTAGGAAGTTTTTTTAGTAGCCAGGCTCAAAACGAAACTGATATTAGTCTATTTATGAGAGCTGATAGTACCACTTATTTAAACGAAGTGAATTCAGAATCGGGCGATCTCTACTCAAGTATCGGTCATCATGGCCCGGCTGTTGAAAATGATTGGATGGCTATCCGAATCTATTTCAACCATAAAGCAGCCATCGATGTCTACAATAAATCAAAACCAGGCTTGGAACTTAGACAGGCTCGTTGGTACCCTACCGTTGAACAACAAAAAACCGGATGGGGAGCCGACTATTACAAAGTAAGTGCAACCGTTGGCTTAGGGGGTGTTCGGTTATGGGATGGAACTAAGGTTGTTTTTTTAAATCCGGTAACAAACAGAAAAGCCCGGGTTGTGAAAGAAAAAACCTCATCGTACATGGAAATGCTTTCAGAAGGAGTTCCTTACAAAGATAGAACTGTGGATATTTTGATGCGTGTTACAGTTTATTCAGGTATAAGAGAAGCAAAAGTTGAAGCCTTTGCCTTAACCGATTTACCTGTTCAATTTGTTACAGGGATCAATTATCACAAGGGAGAGGAAGTTCAAAATAATAATGGTTTAATTGCCACATGGGGCATCCATCCAGAAGATGTCGCTGCGGAATTGATTAATATAGGAGCAGCTATCATTTATGAACCGTCTGATTATGTTGACAAACAAGATGACGGGACGCAAATTTTGTTGATTTCAAAACCGGGTAAGCAATTAACAACATGGATTTCTTCTGCCAACGAAAGAGAAAATGAATTGAATACGATGAAAAAATTCCTTCATTCCTTAAACATTAAAAAGTATACAAAGAAAAATTGAACTCTATTAATTTGCTATTTAATATTACCTAATGACTTTGTGGCATGAAAAATTATAAAGGAATTCTACTGATTGGATTGACCTTAATTTCAATCGCGCTGAGTGCCAATATCAAATTCGATCGCCCTGGATTTCCAAATCCGGGGCGAGGCCCACGCCCTGTCTACGTTTCTAAACTTACAGTATAGCCGCCACACATACAAAGGGAGACTGGATGCAAACAAAAGATTTAAATAAATACCGCTGGGTGATTCTGTCCCTAGTGTTTTCTGCAACGACTTTTAATTATTTCAACCGCACTGTCCTGGCTGTATTAATTCCTGAAATTAAAAAAGATCTGTTAATTGATGATATTACCTATGGTTATATTTTAAGTGCTTTTCAATTGATGTATACATTGGGATTTCTTGCGGCAGGACGAATTATTGACAAACTGGGTACCAAACTGGGCTATATGCTTTCTATCCTGACCTGGTCCATCAGTGCTGCAATGCATGGTCTTTGTACAACACCCTTATGTCTGGGTGTCTGGCGTGGCTTTCTGGGTATTACTGAATCAGGCAATTTTCCAGCGGCCATAAAATCTGTTTCTGAATGGTTTCCTGTTAAAGACAGAGCTTTTGCCACATCTTTATTCAATAGCGGAACCAGTGTGGCTTCGATTATTGGTCCGCCTGTGATTGCAGTTATTTTCACAGTTGCAGGCTGGCGTTGGACTTTTTTCTTTTTTGGAATGCTAGGGTTTTTACTTGTTATTATCTGGCAATTTGTTTATCGGGCACCCGAAGTAAAAAAAGATCAACCTTCGGAAGTTATTGAGGAACAAGCTGTTCCCTGGAAATTGCTTCTTAAGCAGCGGGAAACCTATGGCTTTATGATTGGAAAATTTTTAACAGATCCTGTTTGGTGGTTTTATCTCTACTGGATGCCTAACTACCTGTCTTCTCAACGTGGATTTGATATAAAATCTATTGCCATTGCGGTTCCTCTTATTTATATCATTGCCATGTTGGCCAGCTGGGTAGGGGGATGGTTTTCCGGTTTTCTAATTAAACGGGGTTGGCCAGTGTTAAAAGCAAGAAAAACCATTATGGGCATTTCTGCCGCTTGCCTTCCTGTAACAGCTCTGGCTGTAATGGCTGGTAATGCCTGGGTGGCGATTCTCCTGGTGAGTTTGGCCTTAGGTGCACATAGCAGTTGGTCTGTCAATATTTTTACACTTGTCAGTGACTGCTTCCCGTCAAAATCTGTAGGGTCGGTAACAGGACTGGGCGGATTTGCAGGCGGCTTGGGCGGACTTTTAATAGCCACATTGGCGCCGGGATATATTGTTACTTACTTTGGATATGTTCCGGTCTTTATCTTAATGGGAATTTTGCATCCGCTTGCATTTATTGCGATACACCTGAATCTTAAAAAACAAATTAATTGATGGTAGGAGAAGGAGTCCATTATGAACAGAAGAAACGTAGCACGGGCCAAATAAATAATATAATCAACAATAATGTTTTATATATTTAATAATCAGTAGATTAAATGGCTAACAACACGTTTCAAGGCGACAGAAGGGCTCTGTTTGAATCCGAATTTTCAGAGTCCCGCATCAAAAATACTATAAGTCTTAACGTCTTGTGCGCCGCTACCTTCTGCGCCTTAAACGCAACGTTAAAAGCTAAGAGAATTGTAATATAGATAAACCATAACGTATCGTGAAAATTCTTATAAAATATTCTCAGTGTTTGCGTTCATTTTGGTAATCGTAAAAATTCTATGTATCAGCTTTTCACTTTTGGGGTGAAGGGTGCAGGGAAAATAAGTATGGTCGTTAATTAAAAGTATCATGTTTGTATGCAGTTTTCTGGGTCTACAATAATGAAAAAGCTACTCAACCTTTTAGTAGTGTTAGCCATTTTGGCGGCAGGATGCGGCAGTTGGAAAATATCGCAGGAGTATCCGGAATCGTTGCAAGTATTGGTAGAAAATCCATCGGAGCTTGAAAGAATAGATGGTGCTTTCACCCTGTGTGTCTCGAAGATTAAAGAGAACAATCCTGATGCATTTCTTGTTTTGGCTGATGGTCAGGAAGTACCAGGTCAGGACGGTTTCGACTCTTACCATGAAATGGCTGATTGGGGCGCTGATGTGTTTAATGTGGGAGATTCGTTCGGTGTAGGATCGTTTGGAACCTGGTATCAAAATAAAGCCAATCGCGTAGCAGAAACGGACAGCATTACCTGTGCTATTCAATCTAATGGACCCGTATTTTCGCAGACACGGACTGTCTATTACGGCTGGAACACTGGAAATTCAAAAGTAGATCTCACTTCTGATTTGTCAATATCGGCAGGGTCAAGATTGACCCATTGTAAATTGTCGATCAAAGGAGAGGTGGATAATATATGTACCGGTTTAGCTAAACATGAAAACACCAGGTTTATTAAAGAACAACCAAAAACACCAGATGAATGGGGATACATTGCACTCTGGGGGAATCAGAGTTTAGCTGGAGAAGATGATCAATTAGGAATCGCCGTGATTTATCGTGGGTCGCAATTTGACCGAATAACAGAAGATGATTTGAATTATGTAGTGATACTTAAGCCGGAAGGTAAAGTCGTGAATTACTATTTTCTGGCTGCCTGGGATCAAGAACCAGAGGGCATCAAATCAAAAGATGCGTTTGTCAAGTGCCTGGAAGAAATCGTTTTGACTCTGAATGCGGCATTAGTGATAGAATTTTAATAATGCATCGGAATAGGAGATTGGACAACCCGAACTCCTAAAACGATGAGACAGAATCATAGGAGCGTACTTTTTTCAAAATATCGATTCATGTAAATATCGTACATAACACAGAAAAACATAGGAGTGAGAGAAAATATCATGAAAAAGTCTGAAAAAGCATTCAATATTTTAAAAGAGCACCAACTGATTGCGTTACTTACCCCTAAAAGTGTGGAGAATTGTATCACAGCTTATGAAGTACTATCCCCTATGGGAATAGTGTTGGAAATTGCATTTCGGACAGAAATCGCTTTGGAGGGAATTAGGGCAACGTTGGAAAAATATCCCGATGCGCATATTCTTGCTGGAACTGTCATGACTCAAAAACAGGCAATCGAGGCGATTGGATCCGGCGTGGCAGGAATTGTTTCGGCAGATTATATCCCCGGTGTGGTCGAACGCTGCGTTGAAAACGATATCATGTGCATACCCGGGGGACTTGGAGATGCGGGAAAACAGTTGGTCCAGAAAGCGGAACTTTACCAATGTGATTTTGAAGCGTTACGAGAAAAGTACCCCTATCAATGGATATATAAACTTTTTCCTGCTGCGACAGAGAAAATTACATTTATATCGTTATCAAAACCATGGAAGAGCGCTTTCAAGGGATTGAATATTGTCTATACAGGTGGTATCTCCCTTAGTAATCTGCGTGAAATTATTCAGTGGGACCCGGATGGAATTATTTGCGGTTCGGCACTAACGAGATTAATTGATGAACCTGAGAAAATGCGAGATGAGGCGCTCAAGTGGAAGGGAATAATAAAAAATTATCAAAATTGAGTTGAGGGTGAAAATGATGAGAATTATAATGAATAAAAATAAACTAAAGGTATGTGTTATTTTGTTTATCCTGGGTATAGTGTCAGGAATAAATTATACGTATGCAAAAATTGACAAACAAGTTGCTGAATACACATCAGGGTTGCCATTTGCTATGCCAGAAATTGATATACCGGAATTTCCTGATAATGTATTTAGTATTGTTGATTTTGGTGCTATCGGTAATGGGCATACAAAAAACAGTGATGCCTTTAATAAAGCAATTCAAGCATGTGCAGAAGCGGGTGGAGGAAAAGTTATTGTGCCGCCCGGAATGTGGCTTACTGGTTCTATAAAACTTGAAAGTAATGTCAATTTACACTTGCAAAAGGGTGCAATAATTATATTTAGTAAAAGATTTGAGGATTATCCTATTATCCGAACTAGCTGGGAAGGTATACCTCGTGTTCGATGTACGTCTCCGATTAGCGGTTTTAACCTTGAAAATATCGCAATTACTGGACAAGGTGTTATTGATGGTTCTGGAGAAGCCTGGCGACCTGTTAAGAAATTCAAGCTAACAGAACACCAGTGGCAAGAGCTTGTAAAATCAGGTGGTGCAGTGAATGAAAAGAGAAATATTTGGTGGTCTTCAGAAGAGGTGCTACATGGTGAGGAACTGATAAAAGAACTTTCAAAGAAACAAGATGTATCTTTAGAAGAGTATGAAGCTGCGAGAGAATATTTGCGTCCAGTGATGGTTGGGCTGGTCCAATGTAAGAGAGTTTTACTGGATGGACCTACCTTCCAAAATTCTCCTGCATGGAATATTCACCCATTGATGTGTGAAGATATGGTTATTCGTAATATAATTGTTAGAAATCCTTATTATGCTCAGAATGGTGACGGATTGGATATAGAATCATGTAAAAATGTAGTTGTGTATAAATGTAGATTTGATGTTGGGGATGATGCTATTTGCTTGAAGTCTGGAAAGAATGAATATGGTAGACAAAGAGGTAAACCAAGTGAAAATATTATTATTGCTGATTGTATCGTTTACCATGGACACGGTGGGTTTACAGTTGGTAGTGAAATGTCGGGAGGTGTACGTAATATAGCAGTCCACGATTGTATGTTTCTCGGTACAGATGTTGGGTTGCGGTTTAAAACTACACGTGGTCGTGGTGGTATTGTTGAGAACATTTATATTCAGAATATTTTGATGAAAGATATTCCAACAGAAGCAATAAGGTTTAATATGTACTATGACTATCAGCCACCAATTGTAGAAGATAATGGGGATGAACAAGATTACATTGAGATGGTAGAGAAAGAATTTCCTGTAGATGAAGGAACGCCCCGTTTTCAAAAAATCTATATTAAAAATGTAATCTGTGAAGGTGCTGATAGAGCGATGTTACTGCGTGGCTTGCCAGAAATGCCAATAAGGGAAATCGAGTTAGACAATGTTTTTATTTCTGCCGATAAAGGAATAACATGTATTGAAGCAGAGAAGATTAGTTTTAACGATGTAACTATTATTCCAGAAAAAAGTCCTGTTTTTAAACTTTATAACTGTAGTGATATTTCATTGCAAAAGGTGGAATTTCCAGAACAAAAAGAGGTTTTTATAAAGTTAGAAGGCGAAAAAACTGGTAATATTCAATTAAAAGGAATTGATAAATCGGATATTAAGGGAAAGATAAAATTTGACAAAAATGTGAAATCGAAAGATATTATTTTGAAATAGAAAAAAGATAAGTTGCATAAATAATTGTCTCATTATGTTTGTTAATAAGTATCTTATTCTAAGTGTTTCTACTTAGTTGGAAAGTAAGTTCTATTTGAATGAGAATAAAAAATACTTCGATTACATTTTTCATTGTTGAATTACTTAATTAGATTAAATATCTATAAACAGATTGGAGAGTAATATGAAAAGATTAGGAAAAGTAAAAAGCATCGTTTTTCTTTTTGTCTCATTCAGTCTTTTTCTTTTCAGATGTGGCAATTCGTCAAAAATCAATATCTCCTATTCCGTTCAAAAAGGTGTACCTATAATTACAATTGATGATCCTTGTTTAAAAGAACCTCTCAGGATTGTAGGTACGTCAAATGGGCTATTTTATTTTGAAGGGGAAGAAGGTCGCTTTTGGGTTGATGAAGAACCAGATAATATTGTTGATACGCCGGGGCAGTTTGTAGCGGAATGGAATATATATGATAAGAATGTACAACTGCATCTTCAATATAAAAAAGGAATAATAGAAAGCTTTGGCGGTCACCAGCTAACAGTTTCATTTGAAGCTAATCAAGAGAATGACATACTCGGATGGGGTTTTTCTTTTGATGCAATATCAGATGAGTTTTTCACAGGATTATTTGAGCGAACAGTTGATGGAGATCAGAGAAAATCCTGGCAAAAGGGTATAACTGCTGCGATGAATTTAAGAGGCCAAACTGTTGATATGATTATCAAGCCCAGTCTTTCGCTATATTGTCCGTTTTATATATCCTCTCGAGGATATGGACTATTTGTTGAAGGGACATGGCCGGGTCATTATGATTTCTGCAATCAAGATTCCAATAAAGTACAGATATTTTTTGAAGGTTCAGAGCTCCATGCAATATTATATACTGCTCCGGAATTAGCCCCTATTGTACGGGCTCATTCTTTGAATGTCGGACCAACAATTGTACCACCAAAGTGGGCTTTTAGGCCATGGCGCTGGAGAGATAACCATTCTAATTTAGAAAAGTATTTCGACGGCACACAAGTTGAGGCTTCTTATAATAGTATGGTAGTTGAAGATATTCTTATGATGGAAGCTCTGGATATTCCCTGTGGTGCATATTGGGTAGATCGTCCCTGGGCTGTTGGTCCGTATGGTTACAGTGATTTCAAATGGGACCCGAAAAGGTTTCCTAATGTTAATGAAATGATTGATTGGTTACATAATAAAAATATTAAGTTTATGCTCTGGATAGCACCATGGATAATGGGAAATATGGCAGATACAGCTATTCAAAATGAGTATTTTTTGCCTTCAAAGAAAATGGCTTCATGGGATATTAAAGAAGCGAAACAGATACATGATTTTAATCACCTTTTAACCAATGTTAAACCAAAATTGGTTGCTTGGGTTGATTGTTTAAATTCACGGGGTCTAAATAGCGCAATGAAAGGCCTGGGTTACGAAAATTTTGATGAAAATGATACTGAGGCTGTTAAAATGGCAAGGGGTAAAATAAAAGAACTAATAGAATCAGCAAACTCCGCCAAAGAAATTCGATCATTAGTAAAAAAATTGTCTCCACGTATTTTGATAGATTTTACAAATCCTGATGCCTGTAAATGGTGGCAGGAAAATGGTTTAAGAAAAGTATTGGAAGATGGAGTAGATGGATTTAAACTTGATAGAAGTGAAGAAATTGTTCCGGAAACTCGAGATGTTAGGGTATTTGATGGCCGAACTGCAAGGGAAAACAGAACTAACTATCCTGTACAATATGTTAGGACTACATATGGAATTTGTAAAAAGTTTCATAATGATAATTTTATGCTATTTCCAAGAGCAGGGTATACGGGAAGTAGCAGGTACAGTGGTTTCTGGGGTGGAGATATTGGGTCTCTTCCTGAAGGGTTACGTTGTGCGATTATAGCAGTGCAAAGATCTGCAATAATGGGATATCCAATCTGGGGTTCAGATATTGGTGGCTACTGGCAGGGTGATTTAGACAGAGAAGTTTGTGCTCGATGGCTTGCTTTCGGAGCTTTTTGCCCATTAATGGAAGTTGGACCAACTGAAGACAGGGGATTTTGGGATATGAAAAAAGAGCCTCACTATGATGCAGAATTGATAGCAGTTTGGCGTTTATATGCGAAGCTACACGATCAACTGGTGGATTATTCGTATAAGCATGCGGAAATTGCTCAGGAAACAGGATTACCGATAGTTAGGCCTCTCTTTTTAATTTATCCCGTTCAAGAGGAGGCTTGGAAAGATTGGCAAACTTTTCTATATGGGCAAGATATTCTTGTATCTCCTATTTGTCAAAAAGGGGTAACTACTCACCCCCTCTATTTACCTGCCGGAGAACGTTGGATTGATGCTTGGAACCCTGAAAAGGTTTATCAAGGGGGGAAGTGGATTAGTATAGAAGTTCCAGTTTATAAGATTCCCATATTTATCCGAAAAGGTGCGAACTTTGATCTGGGAAATCTAGAAGCTCTTTACAACGAATCTCTTTCAATTGCCAGACAAAAGATAGATATCAAAGTTCTTGAAAATAAAGAATTTCGCAATGTAGAAACTGATTCTGGAGATGGATAATAATATGGATGTGTGCAATTAATTGGGTTTGTATAAATTTCTTTGTAAATAATAAGCACTGCGGATTTCTTTAAATTTTTGGTATTGATGTAATTGCCTGTTGGAAAGATGAAATCGATATTATCAATCTATTACAGGATATTCACAATGAATTCGGGTGGTTTCAACAGTTGTAATCTACTAAGTCCTGACCCGTCGATATGGAGTAAAAAACATCCACAAGAGAAATATTGCTTCTAAGATGAAATTTTGATTTAATGTTGGTTAAAAGTATTTGGAAATATGGGAGAATTTTATAGTTTATACAGCATGTCATGTATGACATATTATCAATAAGAAAATATAGAGTAAATATGAAGGTCAAACTAAAACACATTAATTTTTAGTTAATTGCAAACTAATTGGAGGAAACCAATGTCTATTAAAACTTATTATTCTATTAGTGCCGAGCAATTTGAGCGAATGAATGCCAAAGAACTTCGCGATATTTTTTTAGTCGATACTTTATTTATACCAGGGAAAGTGGAATTATGTTATTCTGAACTAGATCGTGCGATTATAGGTTCAGCAGTACCGTCAAGAGAGAAGCTTATTATATCATCAGCAAAAGAATTAGCATCTGATTATTTCGCTCAAAGGCGTGAAGTAGGTGTCATTAATATTGGAGAAAAGGGCATCGTAACTGTAGATGGTCAACATTATGATATGGAAAGAAAAGACGGGCTTTATATTGGACGTGGTAGTAAATTGATTGAATTTGAGAGTGTAATTCCTGATAATCCGGCATATTTTTATATTTTAAGTTATCCCGCACATAAGGATTACCCAACAACACATGCAAAAATATCTGATGCAGAATCTGTACATGTAGGTTCACAGAAAGAAAGCAATGAACGAACCATTTATAAATATATACATCCAAAAGGTATTAAAAGTTGTCAATTAGTAATGGGCTTTACTGAATTAGCAGAAGGAAGTGTCTGGAACACAATGCCAGCTCATACCCATGAACGAAGAATGGAAGTATATCTTTATTTTGATATAAAAGACAATGCTGTGGTATTTCACCTAATGGGAAAGCCAGATGAAACACGCCATATTGTTATCAGGAATCGCCAGGCTGTAGTCTCTCCAAGCTGGTCAATCCATTCAGGTGCAGGGATAAGCAATTATTCCTTTATCTGGGGAATGGGTGGTGAAAACCAGGAATTTGACGATATGGATAATGTTGAAATGGGTATATTAAAATAATCAGAGTTATAAGTATAAAATTGGAGGGAAAAATGATATTAGATAAATTTAGGCTCGATGAGAAAGTTGCTATCGTGACTGGCGCTGCCCGTGGATTAGGTCAGGGAATTGCAGTAGGGCTTGCGGAAGCAGGTGCTGACGTTGCTTTGGTAGATATTTTGCCTACCGATGAAACTACAGAACAAATTAAGTCGCTTGGCAGAAAGTCCATATGTATTGAAGCCAATTTAATTTCTACTGATTGTGTAAAGCCGATTATCGACAAAACAATCAAGGGACTCGGACGGATTGATATTCTTGTTAATAATGCTGGAATTATCCGCCGGGCACCGATTACAGAGTTTAGTGAAAAAGATTGGGATGATGTGATCAACATTAACCAGAGAACACTGTTTTTTCTGACCCAGGCTGTGACAAAAGTGATGATTAGGCAAGGTGATGGCGGGAAAGTGATAAATACAGCTTCTATGCTTTCTTTCCAGGGTGGTATTCTGGTGCCTTCATATACTGCATCCAAAAGTGCCGTTATGGGTATGACCAGGTTAATGGCAAACGAGCTAGCTTCCTATAATATCAATGTAAATGCTATTGCTCCCGGTTATATGGCTACTGATAACACTGCGCCACTAAGGGCTGATCCAGTACGAAGTAAGGAAATTCTTGACAGGATTCCGGCCGGTCGTTGGGGAACACCTGATGATCTAAAAGGTGTCGTTGTATTTCTTGCTTCAGAAGCTTCTTCTTATATGCAGGGATATACAGTTGCAGTAGATGGAGGCTGGCTGGCGCGATAGATTGCAAAATGTTCCAAAGTTCCAAAGGAACTCCTATCCCGTCCCGAAGGGACCCCTTTGGGGAAGGGATTCCTTCGGCACGGAGCAAATATCAAATTGTAAATTATAAACTTATAAAGTAGCGAGGCTAAGTTTGTGTGAAAGAGAGGAAAAGTACCAGGATGAACTCCAAAGACAGGTACCCGATTGAGTAACTAACAATAATAAATAATGACTATTTTATTTAAAGAAAGGAATTGTTGAAAAAATTTCTGGCTTTTATTTCGATTTTTTAAATAAAAGTGTGAAGCAGAACCCCAAAACATTTAACCATGAGGTATTATATGTTTAATACTACTAAAAAGTTTGGTTCGTATCTTTTTATTACACTGGCAATTATCTCTCTGCTTGGACTAAACTGCGGAAAAGGCGGAGGTGAAAAGGCTAAGAAGCTCACCTTGAAAATGGGACACTGTCTGGATACAGGACATCCGGTGCATAAGGCTATGATTTTTATGGGTGAAAAACTAAACGAAAAGTCCGGCGGTAGAATTACTCTTGACGTTTATCCAAGTTCCCAGCTCGGAGAAGAAAAGGATTTGATAGAACAGCTTCAAATGGGTATCTTAACTCTATCCAAAGTTTCCTCAAGTGCTTTAGAACAGTTTATTCCTGAAATGAAAATATTTGGTCTGCCATATCTTTTCGGAGATTATGAACATAAGTGGAAAGTCCTCAATGGTGAAGTAGGTAAGGCAGTCTTAGCAGCAGGAGCTAAAAGAGATCTGATTGGCCTTGGTTATTACGAAGCCGGCAGCAGAAGCTTTTACACAAAAGATAAACCCATAAATACTCCTGAAGATTTAAAAGGGATGAAAATAAGGGTTCAGAGAAGTCCGGTTGCTATTGATTTATTGAAAGCACTTGGTGCGTCCCCGACTCCTATAGCCTGGGGTGAACTATACACTGCGCTCCAGCAAGGAACAGTGGATGGCGCGGAAAACAATCCACCTTCCATTGTTTCTGCCCATCACTATGAAGTTTGTAAATATTATTCTTTAGATGAACACGCATCTCCAATGGATGTAATATTAGCAAGTAAGAAGAAATGGGATACTTTCTCAGAAGAAAATAAAAAAATCATTCAGGAATCCCTCGATGAATCCATTGAATACCAGAAAAAACTCTGGGAAGAGAAAGTCGAAGCGGACATGAAAATACTTAAAGATGCTGGTGTAAAAGTGAATAAACCAGATAAAGGAACTTTCATAAAAAAAGTCCAGCCAATGTATGATGAAATAGCAAAGGACGAACTCATCGGACCCCTTGTAGAAAAAGTAAAAAACGTAGAGTAATAAGGATAAATTCTTCCTCCGTAGGAGACCCTTTCCCGAAGGGACTCCTTCGGAGCGGGTCATGGGAATTCCTTCGGAACAAATTACAAGCACCAAATTCCAAACAATATCAAATGACCAATGAGCCAAAATACAAACCAAAAACAATACGACCTGGAAGAGAGAACATTTCGATTTGCAAAACGATGCAGAGATTTTGTTAAGAAATTACCCAGAACCGTCGTAAATATAGAGTATGGGAAGCAACTTTTAAAATCATCGGGTTCGCAAGCTGCAAACTACAACTGCCCCGTTAAATAGGTTGATTATTGAGATACGCTGTTATCATCCACTTTAGATTGAGCATAATGTAAGTATCTGAAGGAGGATATTTAACGGAGTAAAAAGCTAATGAAGTATTGAGCAAGAAGGATTTTGTTCATAGTCTCGATTAATCGAGATGCCGTAAAGAAGCTAAAGAAAGTTATTTATGGTTTCGATTATGCGAGGTAAGTGATTGTTAAGGATTGAAAAAGGAACAGGATGAGCTTGTCAAAAAAGCGATTGAGTTAACCAAGATTTTTAGTTCGATTGTTGGAAAAAGTAAATAAATTTATAATTTGGATATTTAAATATAGGATGAATAAATTCACCACAGGTAAGGGCTATCATTACGGTTTATGTCTTCCTGTTATAGGTGTTTGGAATCAATTAGGATTAGATAGAATAATAGGAAGATATCTTTCTTCAAAAGTAAAGATACCAGTTAGTAGAATAAGGTCTAATAGACATAAATGGTTGCTTAAATCGCCATAATTCTTTGACTATTAGTGAATTACAGAATATTTATTAAATTGTTAAAAAAAATTACAAAGAAGATATGTCCCAAATGTCACTCCAGACACACAAAAAAATGGAAGACGTAATAATCGCCAGAGGTATTATTATATAGATTGCCAGTTCTCTTTTTTGAGCAAGTCCGCTAGGCCACGGAATGAGAAGACTCAGCTATTTGAGCATTATGTTTTTGAAGGCAGCTGTGCAGATAAGAGCACAGTTAAGGAAGTAATAGAGGATTTAGAAAGAAGGTTTTCCTTAAAGGAGATAGTTTTTGTTGGAGATAGAGGTATGATGACATTTGAGAACATAGAATTTATCAGCGTAGCGATCCCTTTGGGATAAAGAGTAAAGATAAAGATTACATAATGGGATTACAGAAGAAGAATAGGAGATTAGTAAAGTACTTAATAGAACAGGAATCAATCTGCATCAGCAATTCAGGAATTTAGTTATGATGATTTATCAGTAGAATTGCAGAATGAATATTCAAAAGAGGTAAGATTTATTGCTTGTTATAATTCTGATGTAGCAAGAAAAAACAAGATAACAAGAGAAAGAAATATCAAGAAATTTGAAAAACTATTTGAAAAAAATGAGAAAAGGGATTCTCTCAGAATTAAACGAAGCTTACCATCAGTTAAAGAGTTTTTTATCAAAGTATCATATGACAAAATTTTATGATATCAAATTAAGCAAAATAGAAATGGAAAATGCTTTTAAAGAAGACAAAAAGAAGAATTATCAAATACTAATATATCAGAAGAAACGTCTTTGCTGGAGATAGCATTTTAAAAGAAAGGAGCTTTGAAAATTAAGTGAAAAAGCATATGTGGTTACAACATTAAAGAAATGAACTTTGTCCCGATTTTATAAGCAATTTTATAGGTATAGTATTTTTGACAAATTTCATCATAAAATGAGGTTTTCCTCTCGGAGCGGTTTTTATGAACAATCTATTTTATTATGGCGCTATTTATATACCCAAAATTCACAGAAAAAAATC